>Ga0049105_1000748_pt1 | contig 12476 bp, 12 predicted proteins | sample WorMetvaBAHAMAS1_FD_61260 | JGI IMG/M metagenome (GOLD analysis project Ga0049105, IMG submission 61260) | Worm MetaG Olavius vacuus BAHAMAS.1 | ecosystem: Host-associated > Annelida > Digestive system > Unclassified | place: Germany: Marburg | collected 2013-04-09 | reverse complement strand
TTAGAATGTTCTGGTCTTACTCTGGTACGCCAGAAATATTTTAGCAGTACAACGTTGAAAGAGCTGTTCTCCGATGTCGATGCTCGCTGCATCCTTGATTTTACCAAGGAGAGCGGATTTCACCGCATCATTTAAATATCCTTTAATCAACCCAATTTTTGATTTTAGTAAAGTTTCTATTTTCACCTATGTTGCTGAGTTTATTTTCTTGTTATTTTCTTTTGCTTTAACTAACTTATTTTCTTGGTTTTAACATGGAGTGGCACCGAATAGCCTACTTGGTGCCGATGGTGCCGTTAAGAACCTACTCACTCACCCAGCATCAACATTCAGCAGCCAGCAACTTCAATCTGCACATGCCGGTTGACTGACTGTTCCACGTACCAGAACGAACTAACGAACTATGGCAATCACAGCTTCACTGTCCAAGGACCTTATTGTTTGTTGTTGTAATTATTGTTTGTCGTTATTTTTATTGTGATAATCGTTCTTGTTGTTGTTTAGGGTGGCAGATTTTAGCGATTAATTACTCGATTAATCGTTAAAAGTACATTATTAAATTCTTTTAACCAATTAAAATACTGCATCCAGGAAGATTAAAAAGTAAAGTACTGGTTGCTGATATAATACAGTTGGAATGGATTTTCATCATATAATGCAGATTCCCGTAAAAGTACAATACATGTCATGAAGTTTTTTTTATACTTTTAATTAAAAAAAACTTGATGAGAATGTTGACAATTTGCACTGTATTTTGTCTAATGCACTGTAGTAGTTTGATAACTTTGCAAGTGATGTTATATAACTATGGTGTTAGTATTGTGCTTTGAATTAGTTAAAAATTAGCAGATTAATCAATGATTAAACTGTTTTGATTAATTGATTAAATAAATTTTTATAGTCAGCAGCAGCCCTATTGTTATTAGTTTTCTTCATATTGCATTTAAGCTGTAATGTTTACTCATTAAGTAAGTAAGTAAGTAAATGTCGATTTGTAGAGCGCGATTACATGACAGTTCTAATGCACTATGATTTTGAATGTCCGGCAGACAGATACGTCTTATATTCCTGCCTAAATTGTTTGGAGTCAACAGCTGGATTGCGCAAGTGATCAGGCAGAGAATTCCAGACTGTTGCTCCGGTGAAAGAAAATGCACAGGTGCTGCAGCCAACTCGCGGAACTGACAGTTGATGACATCTGGCAGATCGCAGATGCTGGCAACCAGGAACTTCAGAGACTGGCATACAGTAGTCGGCGAGGTACGATTGAGCTCGGTGGCAAAGACAACGATGAACTGTCACAGCAACCTTGTACTGCACTCGCTGAGGAATAACCAGCCAGTGCAGATCGTCATGCATCAGCCGAGACAACCACGCTCGTATTTCCCAGATCCGATGTGCTGCAGCATTTTGAACAATGAACATGCTGCAACTTGTCATTGACCTTCTTCGGCGCGGAAGACAAACAGAGTTACAATAGTCGACGCTTGATGTGACAAAGGCGTGGACCAATGCATGTTCTGTTGTAAGTCTGTTGTTGACCATTGAACTTGTTGACAAAAGTTAATGCAAAATCGCTGCAGATGCAGAAATGAAGAGAACAGATGTACAGAAGCTGGTGACACTGCAGCAGAACACGGCCAACATTCGCAATGTTTGCATTCTTGCTCATGTTGACCATGGTGAGCATCATATCTCCTGCTATGCTTCTTATGCATACGAATGCTTGAAGTACTCTAAAACAGCATCATTTTGTTGCTGCATCATTATTATTACTGTTAATTACACATGATAGTCTGTCAGCGTACTAACTATCTTTGCCCCGTGTGGGGCCGGGGCACCTCTTCTCCCCGTTTTTCCCCTTGTCCATTCACTTCCTCATCCTTTGCTCTTTTTTATTTTTCTCTCTTCTCATTGGTTTTAACTATTTTCTTCTTTTGTCCATCCCTTCTCTTTCTCCCAGAATAGTCCCACTCCGTTTCCAGGCTGGAGGTCGTAGGAAGCGACTGAACCTGGGTTTAGTTTGTTGTGTTTAATTTGTGTTATCTGTATTCCTTAGTTAAGATGGATTCTGGTGTTTTGTTGTATTTGGTTTAGTTCAGTCTTGTTCTTCCTTCAGTGCTTTGACACTGTTGGTAGGGTCATTTGACCCGTAAAAGCCCGTCCCCGATATGACCTATAATGTGTTTGGTGGGACGTTAGACCTTACTCAATCAATCAATCATAACTGTCTTGTGCATTGTCTGTTCTCACAGCAGCTAGAATGTGTTTGCTTAGTTATTTATTCTGTGAATAACATGTCTGTAATGAAGAGTGAAGTTTATATGCTGATAACTGTAAATTAAGTGATAAAAGCAGATGAGACTTGGGCAGCATCCATTGCCCTCTTTTAGTTCTGTAGCACACAATGAGATGCTCATTTCCATTTCATATTGTTGAGGTGGCAGTGAGATTACGTCCAGTGTTATGAATGAATGATAGACCACATGTTTTCCATAACCCGTCATCATCTTGCTGGTTATTACACCGCTACCATAGTACACAATGACTCAGTGCGGCATCACACCCTCTGAACTGGAAACACTCGCGATGGACAGTACTTGTTGGCACTCCACATGCAAGTCGGCTGTAGAAGAGTTTGAAGTATGACACATTCAGGAGTTGGAGGCCAAATGGAATCTGCGCAAATCTGGTCCACCATCCACCAGCAACTTCGAGTGCCAGATCTGCCACCAGATGTGTCGTTTACGGATTGGGCTTCTTGCCCACAACAAGTCCCACTCGTGATGATGAGACCCGTCGTATCGACGGCTCAGTCCATGACCATATTACACACTTGCTGAGAGGGAAGCAAATAAATTTATGAATTAGTTAATGTTACATGACTGATGCTGTCTTGGTGTGTATGTGCGTGTAGGTAAAACGACACTGGCAGATGCATTGCTTGCAAGTAATGGTATCATTTCACAAAGACTTGCTGGAAAGGTGAATACCATCTGGATGCTCTTTTTCCGTCAGAACTTACATAGACTGGATGTAGTGTTAGTGAGGCAATGTTATATTGCTAATTGAATGCGACGATGTCAATCAATCAATTTGTATCGCGCCATAGTACAGAGGCGCATGCTACAGTGCGGTTATGCCGATGTCACATATATCTGTGTGGAAAATTTTGCGATTGTCAAACTAATGCATCAACAAACACATTAGCATGTTGAGGTAATCGAGATTAAAATAATTAATGCCACTAAAAGTTTTAATGCAGTGACAAAAAAACTACAGATACCAGCAGTGCTACCATTCAGCATGGACGTCTATTACTTATTACAGCAGTTACTTGTTCAATCAGACATATCTGAAGTACAGTTTCCACAGGTTGCACATATTCTTATACTAATCCATTATTTTAAGTTAAAAGTTGTCGTCATCTTTTCACTGCCCTTCTCATGTATCGTTGTAGTTTTGGTGTTGTCTCACTATGGTGTAGCCATGGTTTTGAAAGTTGAGGCACAGCTGGTTAGGAGTCCCAAGTTTAACGTTCATAGGACCATATTTGAGGATTACCAACTCCCAAAAAATACCAAAAATTCCAAATTTTGCTACATTATTTGCCCAATAGAGGTGAATCCCGTGCTTGATATTCCTGAAATTTATTGGCTTAACTCTGTTTATAAGCAAAAAGCTGCAATAAGGTAACTTTCCTCGACATTTTCTGGGGCTCCTAGTCTAAAAACTGTGTCCGATCCAAAAGAAGTTTTCAAAGTGGTACAGACATCCTCTGTCTGCATGCAAAGTTTAGTAGGGATCGGTGGATACATGGCGACAGGAGATAAGACACAAAGGTGTTTGTTGTCATGCTTTGGAAGTGGGCGTGTCACATTGATGTTCTGCTGAGAGGTCCAGCTGTTCAGTGATCAATCAATGAATGAATGAATCAATCAATCAATCAGTCAGTCAATTAATCAATCAGTCAATCACTACACAAAGTGCTTACACAGAGACGTGGCCAGCACTGTACAAATAATAACAGTACGTAAAATACACAACAGTAAACAAATGTATAGTGCCACTGATTATAGGTGGATTTAAATGTGGTTTTTTACGTTTTTAGAGGATGATATGTGCATATTTGAATTGGATCGCAAGTTCCTGCCAGTTTTGTATTGCCTTTTGGTGATGTGTTTGGTTTCTAGTTTTTACTGTCGTTCATTATAAAACACATGCCAACTTAGCAACAAGAATAAATGACATACCAAGTGCCTCATTACAGTTTGGCTTGCCGGTACTTTACTCATTGAATATGTCTGCTAATGCAACTCACAAAATGTGATCGTCATCCAGTCTATCACATGTTATTATTTTACGGCATACTCCGTAATCCGTTATTGTCTTATCACTTGCCCATTAGCTGACTTGTCTGTCATGTTGCTTGTGCTAACAGCTGCGGTATCTTGACAGTCGAGAAGATGAACAGCTTCGTGGCATCACTATGAAGTCCAGTGCTATTTCTCTCTATTTCAATCAAAGTAAACATCATTTTTCTTGCATTTTGCATTTTGTTAAGAGTAAATATCCCGATGGACTACTCTGCATGTCTGTTTTTATCTTTCTGGTTAATTATCATTCACGTCTAGTCATCATCCAACGGCATTTCCAAAGTACCATTACCTTGTGTGCTGATGTGCCATTTACAGACTACTTGTTCATTCTGGTTTACATACTGTGTTCTTCCTTACGTTTCTTAACAAAGCATCTATAAAAATTAGCCAATTGTATTGATACTTTCAGCTGATGTAGAAGAAGGAATTGTGATTCAAAGCATCCAAAACTTATATGTTTATTGATTAAATATTCTCTCTGAAGAGGACATTGATAACAATGCTGTCTCAGGAATGCGGTTTGCCGTTGAAGATAAACATTTCGTTAAATGCATGTGAGTGACCAAATTATATGGAGCAAACTGTTTGCTTTTGTTTTCTGTCACTGAAATTTTGCATTCTTACGAAATGTCCGAGGTCATTTTTGATGACTTTTGTCAGTTTCTGTAGACTATTCGTGGCATTGGTGGCCATCTTATTATGATATTTTAGTTTGACTCCTGCTATTTTGGGAAACGTGTAGTATAGTGTTTCTTGGTCGTGATATCATAAATAAACATAAAAACAATTTCTTGCAGTTTTTAGGGCTGAGCTGTATTTTCGTAGTTTAACCCTACTACATCTGCTGCTTCAGATGCTAAGGATTACCTGGTGAACCTGATCGACTCACCTGGACATATTGACTTTTCCAGTGAAGTGTCGACAGCTGTCAGATTGTGTGACGGGGCAGTCATCTTAGTGGACGTCATCGAAGGTGTTTGTCCCCAGGTAATTTGTTTATCCGTTCTTTTAAAAATGCATTTCAAGGTTAAAAAGTTAAGTCAACGATGCTATCTAGATGTCGGTAGTAAGTGTATTGCGTTACCAGCTCGTTGTTAGTCGGTGACATTTGATATTGCACGTGTTCTCCACTGTGTGTGTGTATTTTCACCTGTGTGCTACCTGTGCTGTGTGATACAGGTATTGCTTTAGTGGCGTCCATGTTTTTGTGTGCCTAAAACAGAAACACCAACTGATCACAAATTGATGTAACTGATCATGGAATTCCCCAGTGAGGTCCATGCACAAAGTTCCGGTAGGGGGTCCCCAAGCTGAATGACATGCTGGCTGTAGACTGTTTTTGTATATACACAAATAGTAAATTAGCCCCAGCTGGGTGGAGGTTTGATCTGGCTAAGGATGTGGTGAATTGCTGTGGTACTTGGAAACGTTACATTTCCCGTTGTTGTTTGCATGCATGGTAGACACACGCCGTGCTGAGACAGGCGTGGCTCGAGAACATCCGACCAGTTCTTGTGCTGAACAAGATCGATCGACTGATCACTGAGTGGAAGATGACGCCGTCCGAGGCTTACCAGCATCTGCAGCGGACACTGGAGCAAGTGAATGCCATCACTGGCGAGCTCTTCACATCTGATGTGTTTGCCAAATCGTCAGAGGTGAGCACTGCATTGTTTTAGTTTAACTGTAGCCATCGTAGTCAGCATCTTCTAAATTTCTATTTGTGACCCTTTCAGGTGGCTTCTTTATCAACAGATGCTTATGAAGGATTGTAAATGTACGCTGGCTGGACTGAGTAGCTGAGAAAAACTGACCATGGCCTGTGCTGGACCAACTACGAAGAAGAACTGGCTGGTTGAAAAATAGTGACAGTACTGCTGAACACTGCAAGGCCGTGGGAAGAAGTGGGAGACCAAAAAGCACCTGACAAAGAGATGTGGAGAAAGAAATGTGGACACATACAGCTAGAGGAAGATTAAGGCAGCAGCACAGGACAGAACTGGATGAGGCAAGTGGTTTGCGGCCTGTGACAGCACATAGTGAAGCTTGGCTTTGCGTTTATGCGCTATATAAATCCACGTTTGATTGATTGATTGATTGATTGATTGACTGGTTAGACTCATGAATTGGCTATATCATCGTCATTGTCACTTACCTGTTAAACACATCTTACACAATATTGTTAAACTTGCAGCGTGTAACTGGAGACTAGAAATGCAGTTGCCTAACACTCAGTAGCTTTATGTCAATGTCAGTGTAAGTTTATGTAGCGCATAAACGTAAAACCTCTAATGTGCTGTATTCGCTAGTACGAAGCGAACATAAACGTGTTCAAATGTTGTCTGTATTTGTCTCTGCCAACGCCAGAATCGCGCAAGTAGTCTGACAAAGAATTCCACACCGACAGACCAACCACAGAGAAAGCCTGTCGGGCGGTAGTATTAGACATGAAATAATAGCACAGAATAATAAATATGTAGAAATATCTAAAATCACATGTACAAAAACATATTGAAATGCAAACTTAAGCATAAAAGCAAAATATAGACTAGGCATTTGTTCCATTAAGAACAAGGAGAATATGAAGCTGAGGTGTCTGTGTGTGTGTGATTTTATCCCGTAAATGCACATTTTTTTACTAATTCTGTTTAAGTGAATTCATTTGGTATGAAATTTTTTATGCAGTTGATTTATATTCCTTTTTGATTTAATACTTTTGCATTCATTTGACTTATTTGCACAATATAACTTAATAACAGTCAGATGTGGTACATTGCCAACTGTATTTTTATATTCTGAACATTACGTATCAGACATGTTTCTGTTCATGTTATGGCTGCTTTCAGAGTGGTGTGAAATCTGCATCGGAAGTGCAGTCATCATCAAATCAGGTTGTTTAATCACACTTGCCTGTTTATTATGTGTGGGTTTAACTGTATTTTATATGATTTATGCTAGATTATGGTCATAGTGGTCCGCAAACTTGCAGAAAATGTCATTAGTTGTCTGCAGTTGTGGTCTGCATAAACGAGGTGTATTCAGTTACCAAGAGTACAAACATCAGTCGGACAGTGAAAGTTTGCATTGTACAATGTGGGTTCCATGGTGGGGAACAGTCTGCCACCCGCACTGCACAACAATAGCCGCTCGCTGAACACATTTGCACAGCGGCTGAAAACTTATCTTTTCAGAAAGTGGTGAACACTGTCTGGCGCTGTTGTGGCATTTCTGCATTTCTGGCGACATCAACAACTTTCCTGATTTGCTTACTTATCTAGACAGCTTAACACTGTTGGTGTGATGTGGTTTACAAATACTCAGTTCATGTCCAGTGACGCACATCAGACTCATGACATGTTTGATTGTTTTGTTGCTGTATAGCTGCTGACCTGGAGCTGTGGTCTGGAAGACAGTGACGACTCCCAGTTGTATTTCTGTCCAGATCAAGGCAATGTGGTGTTTGCGAGTGCTGCTGATGGCTGGGGCTTCAGGTATATTGTCAACTGTGTCATCATCATCATCATCATCATCATCATCATCATTATTATTATTATACATGCAGAGATTACAGTGACACTATCACAAAAATGCTGCAGGGGCACTGTACAAACAGCAGTGTCACATATCACATGTCTGCAGTCACAGCAACAGTAACAACTGGCACAGTCATGTTCGGTCATCGCTGAAAGATGCCTGAAACAGCAGAGTTTTTATCTGTCGCCTGAACGCAATGTTGCATTGTCGTTAGATTTTAGTTGTACATGTGGTTGGACTTTGTCATTGCTTAACTGTTGTCTTTGATTCATAATTCTCATTTGTTCTGAGATTATTTCTTGTTTTTTTTTACTCGGCGCATTTTGCCTTCATTTCTTTCGTTATGTTGTAATTTTGCTTACCTTTCTGGATGCAGGGTGGAACACTTTGCACAGTTGTATGCGAAGAAGGTCGGCGTCAATGCATCAGTATTACAGCAGACACTTTGGGGCGACTACTATCTCGACTCAAAAACTAAAACAGTTAAGAAGGGAGCCCAGGTCAGTTTTCTTTACTGCTGACATGATTGTTAGTATCTGTATGATTCAGCTTAATGAGCAAAGCAAATGTGTCTGAACAGGAATAGAAAACAGGAATGCGGCTGTGGAAATTGAACATAAGTGGATAATCAAATAAAATGGACGATGTGCAGCTTATGCATGGCCAGTTTTAATGTAAAGGTGTTTGGTAAAGGTGTCCTGTTTATGATAGCAGCATCGGAGCAGGGGCTGCTCGCAGTCTCTAGGCATCAGCAGACAGGTGAGACATAGGCAAAAATTTAGCTGTAGGTTGCCATTGTTTTCTGCCAAGCCTGCGGTTACCTTTTTAGCCTCAGATCATAGATCATTTCGGCATTTTGGCAAGTACCATATTATACTGCTTGGCTACATGTGAACAAGTTGCTCAGAGTTATTTCATGTCAGTGAAATAGCCATGAGTCGAACTTGTAACCTCCGTATTGCTATTCTGTTGCCGTAACAGTTATGTCACTACACGAGAGAGTTTTAATGGTATACGTGTATTGTCTAACATTGTTGTCATAGCGTCGCATTAAAATTAAAGTAAAAGTGAATTCGTTTCGTGCATTATCGGAAAACCTGTAATGTGGATTGGATCACACGTTGCATTAATCGCATCTATTGCACTGATAGACACATTCATAGGATTGTTCTAGCGTCCTTGACTGATATGCTGATAAGGTGTTTCCTGCACCAGCATCAGTGTATGTTTTCATTTTTAATTTTGTGTTTCAGCCTGAAGTTTTGAAGTCTGGAATATTCACTTCTGACAAATTGTGTTGTGTTTACAGGCAAAGAATAAGAAAACGCTGTTTGTGCAGTTGATTCTGGACAATATTTGGACTGTTTATGATGCCGTGCTTATCAATCGGTAGTTTTGTAAACCTTCTCTTTGATGTTAGATTGCTTTGTCATTATGTGTGTTACATATACTTAATACATAGAAAGTTATATGTTATATTGCTGTTGTGTACTAGCAAATTATGGAAGAAATGTAGATAATGCAATGTTTGAAAATTGCCTGATATATTCTCTCTGCTGTCCATTATGTCATTTTGACACCAGCTGAGCAGTTCATTGTGCAGATGCTTTTATCGCCATGTGGCTAGGTAACCATGTCATCATTAGAATATAGAATGCCGTGTATGGTCACTGCAAACTATGATTTGGTTGATGTTTTATGTCAGACCATTGCTTTGCTATGGAGCTGATAGTCCTTCCGTGTTTTATTGGATTATGTGACTGGCATGGCTTGGCTGGTGGATACAGAGATATGGTCAGCAGTTAGCACTGTCAGTTTCCCTACAAGCAGGGAGGGCAGTGAGGATGCTGATATCTCTTAGCGTAACATTATATAACATTTAGTGGAGTTTTTGCAGCTCAAAGTCTGCATGAACAGAACACACAGAACATCCATGCACACTGAGCACAGCAGTCTGTCACTGAGAATTACTCAAACTAGAAAGCGATTTGTCTGCACACGAACTATGTGATGTGTCTTTGTCGATCGAGACTGGCAAGTCGACTGACTGCTGTGCTTGAGAGGTAACACGTAATGAAGCTGCTGAGTTGATTTCAGAGCAAACCTGGTGCAACTGTGAGATGGGTATTATTTCTGCGGAACTTTAAGTATTTACAGTGAATGTGTGAAAGTTTCCTGCTGTTGTGACGTGTTGACCAGCGACAAAGAGATGATTGCGAAGATTGTTCGTTCTCTTGAACTCAAGCCACCGCCAGTCGTCACGGATGCCAAGACACATTTGCAATCATTGTTTAACCAGTGGCTGCCGCTGTCACAAGCTGTTCTAGGTAGACACTTTCATTGCAAGTTGTAGACTTCTGAAATCTTTATGACATATTTTTGGCACACCTTGTAGCGATATAGGTAAAATCAGTGGTGTAGCAGGTGAAAGGTCAAAATCTATATGAAATAAAAGTTTGACTTCCAGCTGGTTCTCCATGTGTGAGGTTGAGGTATCACATTTACTGATGTAGGTGATTTTCAACTGATGTGTGATGATGCATTTGGTTTCTAGTTATTTATTTATTTATTTATTTATTTTTCTGTCCGTATGATGGAAGCTAAAATCAGATACAGTGAACAAAGATGTGAGCTGGATGGAAAGGTCCGGAAGTCACTGACAGCCGCTCATAGAAACAAGACAGTGGAGCTGTATGTTATACTTACAATAGGAATAATAATAATAATAATAGTCACTCCAGCTTTGATTTTAACTTTGTTGCTTTTAACCCTTGGGAACTATACACCTAAGGGTATAAAAACAAAACAAAAAAAATAATAATTGAAAATTTAAAAAAATAAAAAAAAAAAAATAATAATAATAATAATAATAATAAAATGACAGTTTGTAAATAAACAAAACGGATTTGAATGTGACCGTATCTAACCATATTTTCACTCACATGATGTGTGTGCTCGTAATGCATTGTTTATGTGGTGCAGCAATGGTGTGTGAGCTGCTACCCAGTCCATTGGACATGAGTAGCGACCGAGCGGAGAAGTTGCTGTGTACACGTAATCATTCGTTTGCTATGATGCCGACGGCCACTCAACAACTCAAACATGGTAAACACTGTTTTATGTTTCAGTATATTACAGCACAGTGGAGTACAGTGCATTACAGACAGTACAAACCAGTACAGTAAAGGTAAAGGTAAACGTGGATTTGTATAGCGCCTCATAGTGAACACACAATACAGTACAGTACAATTTTTGCAGTACTGTAAATGCACCAGGTAGATTCAAAGAATCACAGACTTCTGGGTAGAGAGTACAGTTATTGTAATTGTATTATGTAAGAACATTAATACCAGTTATATTATTACAGTACAGTGTGGTACAGACAGCACAAACCAGTACAGTACAATTTTTATAGTTCTATAAATGCACCAGCAAGATTCAAAGAATCACGGACTTCTGGATAGAGAGTTCAGTTATTGTTGTGTAGGAACGTTAATACCATGACAGTGTTTATGGTGCTGTTGTCATGCTGGTCATTGTGAAAGTTCATCTTGTTTGTCTGATGAATGCAGAATGCTGCCAAGTGCTGCTGACCCTCGGACCAAGCCAACTAACTTGGGTCATGAATCCATCTGTAGTATTACTCAGCCCACAAGCTGATACTCATTTCACCATCCCACAGAGGGTAGAAGGCCAAGTTGACATAGGCACTGCAATTCGTTCTGCAACATCTTTGGCACTGTTCAGGAAGACATTGAAGACGGAACTGTTCACGCGATCTTACACTGACTAACTCAATAACTAACTGTACTAACACGTGACTCTCTGTTCGTTTTTACCGCGCTGCATGCAATGCAGACGCGGTCTATCGATGAGAATTCTGTCTGTCTGTCTGTCTGTCTGTCCGTCTGTCTGTCTGTCCGTCACACGCGTGGATTGTGACAAAACGGTAGGAAGATCTGTCGAGATTTATATACCATATGAAAGAACATTTAGCCTACTTTTTTGAGAAGAAGAATGGTTGGTTGGGGGTGACCCCTTTAACCTGAAATTTTGGGTCATCTGACCCCCATTGAAGCGAAATCGCCAATTTTCAACCAATAATCGCTCGTAGCGCCTCAGCAGTAACACCTAGCGAAAAAAGTTCAATTAACGCTAATAGGAAGTCCACTACACGCTTTCCAATGAGCCTAAAATGATCGCCGTACGTTGCCCCTAAGTTCCCCAAAGGGGGCCTCAAAAACGCAGAACGGCCGATTTCCATTAAAAAATGCACTTCGCTTGAAGAAAGTCTGCTACAAAGTTGCTTTGTGTGAAAACTGTCAGCGGCAAAGTTGTCAGGCATTCATTGGCCTAACTAACTGTGCAAAAATTATTGGTGGGGGGTGACCCCTTGCACCTGAAATTTTGGATCAAAGTGACTGCGTTGGTGCGAAATTGCCGATTTTCGCTCGTAGCGCCTCAGCCGTAACTGCTGTGTGAAAACTGTCAGGGACAAAGTTGTAAGGCATTCATTGGCCTAACTATCCGTGCAAAAATAATTGGTGGGGGACGACCCCTTCT
>Ga0049105_1000747_pt1 | contig 12482 bp, 6 predicted proteins | sample WorMetvaBAHAMAS1_FD_61260 | JGI IMG/M metagenome (GOLD analysis project Ga0049105, IMG submission 61260) | Worm MetaG Olavius vacuus BAHAMAS.1 | ecosystem: Host-associated > Annelida > Digestive system > Unclassified | place: Germany: Marburg | collected 2013-04-09 | reverse complement strand
GTGCTGTACTTTGTCTGGTGTCACTGTCTTGGCAGTTGTTTTGTTTAGCAGCAATGCAACCGGTGAAAGCACTGTCCGCTCACCTTTAGGATCAATTTTTCATTTTTTTTTGTGGTCTTCTAGTGATCGTTGGTATCATTTCATTTGTCTTAGAAATAGACTGCAGTATTTCTGGCTCACATATATGTACAATTCTGTTGCTCACTAACTTGGTATATGAATATGCCGTGAATGTGAAAAAAAACGTATAAAGGTTTTTGTGATGAATGAAGTGAAAGAATAGACTGTAACAGGTGGAAGTGAAGGCGTCACACGTGCCTGTAGTAGCTGTGTATATATTGCTGTTAACTTATTGACTGTTGCCATAGGCTGAATGTTTGTTTGTCAGGGTTGTAACTTTGTAATTTTTGTAGGAAATCCAACACCGCAACTATTTTTGCCCATATATTTTTGAATTTTGAAATTATTTCATTGCTTTGGTAATAAAACAGTGAATATTAGAAATACAACTTGTGTTTTTTTTCTTATGTGATAACAAGCAATACTGCTAGGCCTTCCAGTAGTATTTTGTATTAGAGTGAATATTCAATACAAAACCCTTTACAAACCATGCTTTATATATGCAATGGAGTCTTGCACTAGAAATGGAGAAAAATTGAACCATTAATTCTTGTATTGAACCATTAACTGATGGATTAAGTAATTTTAGAAGCAGTGCATTTGAATTGGTACAGTGAAGTCAACAGGAAACTTTTAAACTTCAACAATAGTGATAGTTATCTAAAGACAATCTATGCATAGTGAACATCGGTACTGTAGTTCCAAGACCATAACTAGTGGGATGTTTGGGGTGTTTAGAAAACCCTGTACTTCCCTCCGCCAAAATAAAATGTAATAAGTTACTGCATGGTAACATACAGTAGTACATTCAGAACGAACGCATTTGCTTCAATTTTTAGATTTTGTTTACCAGAAGTGGTTCAATATTTGCAGCCACCATACGTTTCTTGGGCTCTGAATACACAAAGAATGTGTAGCCAGGTTTGGCCACAAAAGCATTTTTTGGTGTATTTATAGCTCGGGTGTCTGGTGGTTGCAAATGTTCTCCCCGCTGGGGGAGCTAATAGCGCTCCCCAGATCCCTTACCTGTATTTGAGGGGCCAATTTGAGCCGAGGTGAAGAGAAAGGAAGGGAGGGGAAGGAAACGACCTGAGTAAACACTCCGAAATAACTTTCTGGCAGTCTTCGGTAGTGGATATAAAAAATGCACAACACAATATGAATTGCGTTCGAAAACCGACTAAGACTAGGGGCCGGATAAAAAGGTTAAATGGTCCAAGAGAACGTGGAATCAGTCCGGCAGGTGAGGAAAAGGTCTATGGTGGGAAGGATTTACCAAAGAGCCAAGTGTGTCCGATGACCGTAATCGGCGATTGGCGTCAGATGCTAGCTTGCATTCATCTGACAGATATAAGGTGGCGCTGAAGTTAATTAAGACTGGACTGGATGGGATACGGTCATTGCCTCTGCGTCGCCTGTGCTATACAGTGCAGGCATGGACATCGTATAGGCCTGCACTTCGTCGATGTTGTGAGGCAGTAAAATTCTGCAGTGACAAACATCATACGCCGAAAACATCTGCTGCCAGTCTGCTCGGTAAATCGTAGGCCAACATGTTGACCTGAGCCAGACAAAACAACTCGTAAAACAGCGTCGATTGCTTGCTGGGTTGCATACAATTCGCCTACCATCTAGCTGTAGGCCTGGGATGCAGACCACTTGTTTCGTCTGCAGAAGACAGGCCTACGAGAATGACACAAACAGCTGTTACCGGCCGGTCGGGCGTTGACCGCGACCAACTGCAAAGCGTTCGTCAAATACAATACCCCTGTAGAAAACTGCCACATTTGCCATATTTCATGGAATTTTCAGAGTTGGCTAAAGTTATCTTTCCAGGAAATTTCAACTAGATAATATATAATCTGCGCCGAAACTTAATTGTAAAATTTTTAACTTTAAATCTGCGTTTTCTCGAAATAACAAAATGCAATAGGCAAATATTTGTGGCGACGACTTTAACTTCTAATAATTTGTTCACACACACAAGCGCGCGAATGTGCATCGCGCATCCGTTATAAAACAAAGGACGACAGGCCTACGTGATGCTCTGTTTAGGTGGGCTCAAATGCCACAAGTCACTCGCAGGCTCACGGTCTATCAAAAGCTAGCCGCTAGGCCTACTAATAAGAAGTCATTAGGCCTATCATATAGTCTATCGAACCACGCTACTGCTGAAGACCTTGAGTGACCTTCAAAGGCTGCTGGAAACCTCGCCAAGGAAAGTATCGAAAAATACAGCCTACGAAGCTAATTAGGCTAGGCGTCCAGGCGACAGTATTGTAGGCCTGTTGATGGAACTGAAGAACTGTTCAGTGCCAATCTCAGTCACGTAAACTAATTAGGCCGCTCAACGACAGTCGGGAGGGTTTGTTTTTACATCAGTGCATGCTTTTTTTGACTTGCGACTTCTAATCTAAATTTCGCACTGCAGATGGCCGAGCAGCGCACCGTCAAAAGCATAGGTCTATGATTGGTCCTAGGCTGAACTGGTAAAAATGGCTCAGTATTTCGTTCGCCCCTCTCCTTTAGGTCTACAGGCGAAATTTGGCCTTAGGCCTACTTTTCGACCCACGCCGGGCACTAGTTTCTAAACAAAACAACATACCTGAAATCTAAGACAAATTTGGGAGCGCCGATGATGGTTCTATATCTTCTGTTAAAATTTGGTAAAGGCCTATAGTTAGGTCTTCCTGACTCGTGTCTCTAAGGAAATGGGCCTACGATTCCCCTCCCCTGCAGAACGCCCGGGAAATGTGTTGAATCACCCAGCCCGCGTAGCGGCTTTACTCCAAAAGTATAGACCTATGATGTAGGTTCAAGGTTGGTCCTAGGCTGCGCTTGAAATTGACTCAGACATATCGCCTCATTCTTCACTTAACCAGCTACCGTACAAAGATGTTGTCCACGTGTGTTACCGGCTAATTTCTGAACATTTTGGTGTCAATCGCGTGAATTTGTTGCCGACGATTGCAAACATATGGTGTATTAAACTTTGTGCATTTTTTCTGGACCACTCTGTAGTCTGTACATGAAACACTAATAAGAAGTAATATCAGGTTACTTCAGCTAATTGCTAATGCAAATATTTCTTAACGCAATATCCGATAGAGTTGAGCATATAATTGCCATTAGCTACCATACAACTGCCAAAAATAAGAAAGCATACATCACATGGGTTTGGCTATCATTTGAACTGTCATATTAAACGAATTGAACGTCTGCTCGATCACTGCAGTGCAGTCGCGTACCGGTACGCGAAAGTAACAAGACTATTGGTAATATTTTGAAAACGGTGCAAGGAAGAGATCTGCAGACCAGCAGTTATTGGGGTCGGACTCAGGACTCAGCTTTACAGGGTGTAACATGAAAAAGTACCCCCCCCCCGTGACTTTTGTTGATACTCCAGCATAGTGTAGATTTCTGCTTGAAATTTTACGTAACTATTAAACAATAAAATATACACTTTAACAGTACATCGAGTGTTGTTAAATTATATCTGAAAATGACAAAATTATGCTGTTTCAACCAAGACAATCCACATTTCTTAGCGTTCCGAGCGTCTTCACCGGTAGTGTGTTGGTGGCTCTGAAAAGAACCGGTTTGTTGAGGTCGAGAGGAGGATGTAGAGTTGGAGATGGACAGAGTTACTGCAGATGATCGAACCTCGAAGTGACCACCGTGGGCAGCCACAGCCATGTAGGCAGTCAAGTGCTTGATGAAGTTCGCCAGCGCCTTGTTAATGTGTTCTTGTGGCAGCTCCTCCCAGATGGTCTACAGGGCAGCTTTCAACTCATCAGTCGTCTTATTTGCCTGGGGTTCATGGTGCCCTTCCAGCATGACACCCAAGACATGATAGTCCAGATGTGCTAGTCCAGTGGGTTCAAAACTGGAGAGTTTTAATGAACCCGGGACAGCCGTTTGCAGCCAGTTCTGCATGATGCTCGAACGCTGAGAAATGGGGTGGGTGGGTTCGGGACTGGAAAAACTAGGTTTTTAGAATAAGTTTTTACGTTTTAAATTTTAGATTTAACGTTTTTAAAGTTTTTTTTACGTTTTTTTGAAAAACATTTCTACAGCCCTGGGTGGGTTGTCTTGGTGCAAACGGCATAATTTTGTCATTTTCAGAGATAATTAAATGAACCTTGGTATTAAAGTGCATATATATTACCGCTGAACAGTTGTATAAAATTTCATGCAAAAATCTGCATGCATTGCTGAAATAGGCCTATCAACAAAAGTCACAAGTGGGTATACTTTTTATGTTCATTCGCTATTGATTGATATCATTGTTATTGACCTTCAGACTTCAGTGACTTTGAATGGTATTTCAGCTATTGCATTGCGACCTTGTTAACTACAATGTGTGTGACCACGAAAGATCAGAAACTGACTGCATGAATATGAATATCGTTCTTATTCTTATTACTTGGGGTGATCAGTCACTTTATTCAATCAGTCGCTTTCTGAAGTCGATAACAACTAAAACATCCTATTTACTCTAGAGGGACGTGAAGACAGACAGACGGACGAACGGACATTGCTTAAGGCCCTGTACACATTACGTCAAGGGGGGCATAATAAAGATCGGCGTTGATCGAGATTCGCGGTGGTCGACGGCCGCCAAATGTAAGTTTGCATAGGGCCGCCAAAATGCTAAGTCCGTCACTGCGTATCATTCATATGAGGTTTCAGAGTAAATACTCAGCTGTCACAGAAAGACCGCCCGTCGCTGAGAAAAATTAACAAGTATACCTTAATCAACATTTAGTCCGTACTGCAGTCAGTAGCAATCTATTGTTTCATTCCTTGCTTCCTTGTCTATTGTCTTAGTAACAGACGTCCTATACCCGGGTTTTCGCCGGTTCATCGGTTCGATATTTCTCTATACCTATCACTCCACGACACGTAAAGAGCGGAAGACCTCCATTTCTTTCTTCATCAGGTATCAAGTGCAATGCTTGTTTCGCTCTTCCGGATACTTCCATGCATGCGTTGCTGTGTTGCGTGTGGCCTAGGCCTAACCATCAACAAACGCCGTCGTCTTTTCTCGACTGCCTCTTCCAACAGATATTTTTTCGTTGTTGCCGCTAGTTTCACTTTTTACCGCGCTGCCCAACGATGAGAATTCTGTCTGTCTGTCCGTCCGTCTGTCTGCCGGTCTGTCACACGCGTGAATTGTGACAAAACGGTGGAAAGATCTGTCCAGATTTTTATACCACACGAAAGACCATTTAGCCTAGTTTTCTGAGAAGAAGAATGGTTGGTGGGGGGCGACCCCTTCTACCTGAAATTTTGGGTCAACCGGCCCCCGTTGGAGCAAAATCGCCGATTTTGCACCGATAATCGCTCGTAGCTCCTCAGCCGTATAACCTAGCGAAAAAGTTCAATTAACGCTAATAGGAAGTCCACTACGCGCTTTCCAATGAGCCCATATGATCGTCGTACGTTGCCCCAAAGTCTACCAAAGGGGGTCTGAAAAACGCAGAACGGCCGATTTCCGTAAAAAATCGCACTTCGCTTGAAGAAAGTCTGCTACAAAGTTTCTTTGTGTGAAAACTGTCAGCGGCAAAGTTGTAAGGCATTAACTGGCCTAACTAACCGTGCAAAAATGATTGGTGGGGTGCATCCCTTCTACCTGAAATTTTGGATCAAACTGACCGCGTTGGTGCGAAATCGCCGATTTTCGATATATTTTCGCTCGTAGCGACTCAACCGTAACACCTATAGCGAGAAAAGTTCAATTAACACTATAGGAAAGTCCATACGCGTTTTCCAATAAGCCCAAGATAAACATCGTACGTTCTCCCTAAGCTCCCTAAAGGGTGGCTCGAAAACGCAGTGTCCGAAATTTGAACAATAAGCTGCGATAACTCCGAAACGGTACAAGATAGGATGTCAGTTACTATTAATCACTAATAGGACGTCGCATACGGGCTTTTTATTGGCACCGACCTCGATGACCTTGAATGACCTTGAACGCCGTAATAGCCCTTATTTTGCGTTTTTTTCACCGATTTCGACAGATTTGCAGGCCGATTATATCACAGTGGAATTGAAGATAGACGTATAATGTCCGTAAAATATTGTCTCCCAGTTCCAGTCTTCAACTTTTGGCGAAAACTATAACGCATCCTGCAGCGCGGTCTCTCCGCGATAGCTGAGCATCTTGTCATTTACTGCATCTTTCCATATTCATTCAGTAAGGCCCACTGGAAATGTTGGTGTGTAACTCCCATAATTACAGCCAAGACCACACTACAAGTAGGTAAGCCTATGATACATATTGTGCATGTGCACTTTATACAATTAATATTCTTGTTTGTTTTCTATTATTTACTTAGTAAAGGTCAACGGAACTCATTGACAGCATAATGCTGAACATTTTGATTATCAGTTGCCTTTCCACGCGATCATCATATACAGGAGTTATAAACTTTTTAAATGGTCCAGTTTTTGGCACACCCTTTACAACTTCGATTTAGTGCTTACAACAAAGTGTTTCACGCTAAAGCGTTCACTGACTAATGTGACACAAATATGAACGGTGTTTTTCACCGTTTTCAAGCTACAATCAGACGCGGTTTATAATGATCGATCGTGCATATTGTGTCAGGACTCAGGGTCAGATATTTCAATTAAAAATAAGGCTGTGCGGGAACATATGCCCGACGACTTACATGTATATTCCATTTAAGTCGATATCGTTGTCTTTCCCGGTGGAGCATAGCCTAAGCCGATCATCAGATAACTTGTTCCAGATGCTATGTGCTGCCATCCCCATCTTTCTTCAGTGTATTTGAAATGTGCCGCCCAGTTTTTTTCTCTCTAAATCTCGTTTACAGGTCTTCTTTGGTCGATCTCTTTTTCTACTGCTTTGAAGTCACGCACTGTAGTGCTTGTTACCTCCGCCAGGGAAGTAATGTTTTACCCGGCGTTTGTCATGTCTGTTTGTCCGTTAGCAACTTCACGTAAAAAGTACTGATCGGATCTCTATGAAAATTTCACCAGAGTCTGTGGACAGGAAGAACTTATTAAATTTCGAAGGTCATCTGCCTCTGGATCCAAATTCTTTAACATTGCGAGATAAAATATTTTTTACACAATTTGGTTCATGTCTCTGGAACAAGTGATCGGATCGTCATAAAAATTTCATCACCGATGTATCTTTGGATAAGGAGTCGGGACCGTCCGGACCCGGACTCCGAATCTACATGTAAACCAGATTCGCCTTGGCGGAGGTTTGCGCTCTCGGAGTAAGCTTGTTTGATTTTTCTTCTTTTTTTCTCCAAAGCCAGTTCATTTAATGCCGCCCCGAAGATAGCTGGAAGGCCTTATATTTTGCCACTGAACTTTTTTGCGATCCAGACTCGTACGTGCGAGACGAACCAGCGGCGCCCAGTCAAAAGTAGGCCTATATCGATCAGTGCCTTGATCGCACTCGTAGGTGTCGAACGAAAAATTGACCTAGACATTTCACCTACCCCTCCTCTAATTTTTAGCGAACGTGAACTCATGTTCATGTTCGCTATATGTCGTCGTCCGTCCGTCTGTCGTCTGTCGTCTGTCTGTAACGTTCGTGCACCCTACTCAGTCGATTGAAATTTTCGGCAATGTTTCTGCGCCATTTAATACGTTGGTGAGCTGACGACATCCAGATAAAATTTTACGGAGATCATCCCAGGGGAACCCCTCCGGTGGGGGGTTAAACCAAAGAGGAGTAGCCAAATATAGCGATTTTGGACCTTTCCGAGGCTATATCTCGGTATCGGTGCAAAATAGGAGCCAAGTTAGTATTGATCACTAATATGAAGTCGCATATAGGCTTTCGATTGGTACCAAACTCGGTGACCTTGAATGACCCTGAACGGCGTAAAGATAGGAGGTAAGTAAGTATTAATCACTAATAGGAAGTCGTATATGAGCTTTCGATTGGTACCAAAATCGGCGACCTTGAACTGAATTTGGTAAACACATGCGTTCCAACACATAACCGCGTCGATCTGTGGCGTAATTTATGCACGATTCTATTGTATTTTGTAGTACGTGCACGATGTCGTCGTAAAGAAAGTTCACCTTCGCTATCTCATCTCCTGATGAGTTTCTTGTTACAAGAAGAGGGGGTAAAAAGTGTGAAATTTGGCGTCGTTTTGCGACCGTAGTCGACTTTGAAGCGCCGTGGTTTCGAAACCAGCAATACATCGCAACGCTAATTTTACTTTAGAAACTTCGATGAATGTCCTATATCCTCCCCATATTTGGCGTAGATCGGTGAGAACTATCCCGGGCAAAATTTCCCCTCCTCAAACTAGCAGGGAAAATGGATCGAATCTCCCAGCGCATGCAGTGGTGCGAGGCCAAAAGTACAGTCAGAGGTTGGGACGTACGGGAAACTACTGGACGCAGACAATTTCGCCCACCCCTCTCTAATCTAATTTTTACACGGACGGGGGGTGAAAATGTGGGAAAATTTACTAAATGATCAATAACTCAGTCGCGGAGTGTTCGATTTCATCATTTCGCTCAAATTTTGTACAGAGTATGAGCACGTGACACTCGATCTACAACAAATGCTCAAGGTCAAGGGATCAAAGGTCAAGGTCAGAGCGTGATGTTACGGGGGCAAAATGTTGCTAAATTAAATACATAAAAATACGTAAAAAATACGTGCGTGAAAATACCATTGCACTTAAAACGATGACGTTCATATTCACACTTCAACATTCAGAAAAATGCTGCCTTTCTTTATATTCTAACCAGAATCTAGTTTCACATGTATTTGACTAAGATTTAGCAGTTACTTATGATAAGTCGCTTCAAGTAAATAGCTCAACGTTTATCATCAGATTCGAAAGATTCTTCAGAATAATCATTATGTTGTTTGCCGCGGAACAGAAAAGTTAATAACAGACGAGAGCGCTCGCAGCGAATGAAGACGGAACTACGATCTAGGCGAGTAGTGACACTATGACAGGTATAGTGACAGATGAATGAGAGCAAAAATAAAATACGCAGTAAAATAAAATACGTAAAATGCGCGTGTTTTATACGTTGTGAATAAAATAGCACCATACTCGGCTACGCGTGGACCGCGGCTTCACCGCTTCACTTCAATGCATCAATACACTCACTGTAGGCCTATTTGGTATTATGCAATACGTAGTCCGTCATCATAATGCCAGCTTTTATTACTTGAGTCGAATACTTATATTTTACTTCTGTGTTTTCCATCAGGCACGTAATCTCCCAGCTCGTCAAGGGGACCCCACCAAAAGTATATCAGAGGCTGGGTCCTAGGTCTATAGGTTTTAGTTGAAAATGGCACTCAAACACTATGTCCACCATCCGTAATTATTACAGAGCGAAAGGGGTCAAAAAGTCCGAAATACAGTCTCGATTGTCGACGTCAGTCGCCTTTGAGACGCCTTCGTTTGTAAACGAAGCAACATAGCGGAAATCCAACACAAATTTATTAAGCGTCAGTGATTGTCATATTTATTAGTTTATTTATTTATTTATAGTTGAATACACACAGTGTGCAGCGCATAGAAACGTATTTTATACAATGAAAACATAAAAACTCGGAAGAGTTCAGCCACGCAACTTTAAGATGCATCCACGTGAAGGGGCAAAATGCTCTGAGCTAAAGCGATCAATCACATAACTCAGCCGTGTACTGTCCGATTGTGCTGAAATTTGGTAGGCTGGTGCATTGTGCCTCGACGCAGCTCGTCTCGTAATTAAAGCTGAGAACGACTAGTGGGACAAGCGGTCTCGAGTGGCAATGCAACGCTAATTGACACATTTTCTAGTTAAATAGTAAAATGCTCAGTAGCTGTTCTTACCAGTCAGCTGACAATTATACTAGGCCAATTAACACCACTTGACGCGTATATGCGAACTCTAGAAATATAAAGTTCCCCGCATCTAATCACGGCGATCGAAACGCCAGATATGTATAGGCTATAAAGTGAAAGGGAGCAGTGCATTGTCAAAGTTCTTTCTGAGAGTTATTCGGAGAAGGGGAAGCCAGTGATTTTTTTTCTGAAGCTGCTAGATACCTGACAGCGACCTTGATCCTTCAGTTATCGCGATCATTATACACTGTGTCTCGAAATAAACCGGACCCCTAAAACTCTTTGTTATAACTTCGCGAAAATTGCTTTAATGTCGATAAAAATTGGTACACACAACCTCCATATAACGTACTTAAATTACAATATTGCAAGATTATGGTGCGTCTTCCTGGCCCAACTCAGTTGCTTTAAACAAGATGCTTAGCTATCGCAGAGAGACCGCGCTGCAAGGTGCGTTAGCTTTGGCCAAAAGTGGAAGACTGGAACTGGGAGACAATATTTTACAGACATTATAGGTCTACCTTCAACCACTGAAACATAATCGGCCTGCAAAGCTATCGAATTCGGTGAAAAACGTAAAATAAGGGCTATTACGCCGTTCAAGGCATTCAAGGAGGTCATCTAGGTCGGTACCAATCGAAAACCCGTATGCGACTTCATATTAGTGATTAATAGTAACCGACATCATATCTCGTACCGTTTCGGAGTTCTCGCAGCTTATTGTTCAAATTTTGGACACTTTGCGTTTTTGAGCCTCCCCCATTGGGGCTTAGGGAAAATGTGCGATCTTGGGCTCATTGGAAAGCGCGTAGTGGACTTTCTATTAGTGTTAATTGAACTTTTTTCGCTAGATGTTACGGCTGAGGCGCTACGAGCGAAAATAGATCGAAAATCGGCGATTTCGCTCCAATGGGGTCAGTTTGACCCAAAATTTCAGGTAAAAGGGGTTGCCACCCATAAATTATTTTTGCACAGATAGCTAGGTCAATGAATGCCTTACAATTTTGTTGCTGACAGTTTTCACACAAAGACACTGTGTAGCAGACTTTTATCAAGCGAAGTGCGATTTTACACCAAAAACGGCAGTTTTGCGTTTTTAAAGAAAGGGGCAACGTACGATGATCATCTTAGGCTCATTGGAACGCGCGTATTGGACTTTCTGTTAGCGTTAATTGAACTTTTTTTCGCTAGGTGTTACGGCTGAGGCGCTACGAGCAAATATCGGTTCAAAATCGGCAATTGCGCTCCAACGGGGACCGGTTGATCCAAAATTTCAGGTAGAAGGGGTCGTCCCTCACCGACCATTCTTCTTATCAGAAAACTAGGCTAAATGATCTTTTGTGTGGTGTAAATATCTGGACAGAAATTTTTTCCGCTTTGTCACAATGCACGCATTTGACAGACAGACGGACAGACAGACAGAATTCTCATCGCTAGACCGCGTCTGCATTCCATGCAGCGCGGTAAAAATCGTTCAGTGTCTTCCAGCTCATTGTAAGAAATTCCTTTAATAATCTTTAAGTACCGTAGCCTTTTACTATTAAAAATTTTGATCAAAGTCCGATCTTGTTCAGTCGAAGACATTCTATCTACAAACAGCTGTTGTCTGCTAGTCTGCTATGATTTTATTGTTGCCATAGAAACCGCGCAGGTGGCACTCGAAAAGAGGAAGAAGAAGAAGAAGAAGAATTTCCACAATTCTGCTTTTAAACGCAAGCAATCCGCCATTAAATGTCGATGCATTTGTGAAAAATCATTCATAACGGGCCTGTTTTGACGAAGTTATGCCATGTTTTAGGGTCCGGTTTTTCAGACACAGTGTAGAAATGAATGGCCGTGAGCGTCCTATTTTCGTCAGCAGCGGATGACGTCAGATGCATCAGTTGCAGCGTGCATTTCCGGCTGGTCGTCATGTCGTCCTGCAGCGACGATTATTATAGCGTCACGACCGCTAATCACGTTATACTCATTGACGTCATCCAATTGTCGTCATCGGCATCTATTCTTTAATAATCGTACACGGAGTACAAGGTAGACAGGGATAAAAACATAGCTAGACATAGCAAGATAGAGACGTAAAAATATAGGTAATTAGAAAACGTCGCAATTGGGAATGCATTGCAACTTGAGGACTTCCGAGCCACGCCAGCCCCTTACCGCTTTAATTACGACGCAACGCCAAGTTTGAAGTGGCTGAACCTCTCTATTGCCGTATTATAGCGTTTTTGCTGCTGATACATTACTTTACGCTGTGTAACCTTAACCTTTGACCCTGTGACTTTGACCTTTGACCTTTGACCTTGAACATATGCGGAGTATCGCCTGTGATGTGATGAAACTGTGCCAACTTTGAACGCAATCGAGCAATCCGCGGCGGAATTATTGCGATTTCAGTGTTTGACCTTATGACCTTGAACATTGCGTTACGTGTTGCGCTCGGCTCTCGGATAATTTTCACGAAGTTTGACCTTCGACAGCTTAAGCGTGCCTTAATTTTAGCGTTTTTTT
>Ga0049105_1000746_pt1 | contig 12482 bp, 9 predicted proteins | sample WorMetvaBAHAMAS1_FD_61260 | JGI IMG/M metagenome (GOLD analysis project Ga0049105, IMG submission 61260) | Worm MetaG Olavius vacuus BAHAMAS.1 | ecosystem: Host-associated > Annelida > Digestive system > Unclassified | place: Germany: Marburg | collected 2013-04-09 | reverse complement strand
AACCATTCTTCTTCTCAGAAAACTAGGATAAATGTTCTTTCGTATGGTATACAAATCTGGACAGATCTTTCTTCCGTTTTGTCAGGGATCACGCGTGTGACAGACAGACAGACGGACGGACGGACGGACAGAATTCTCCTCGCAATACCGCGTCTGCATTACATGCAGCGCGGTAAAAATCAGACAACTATTCCTCAACTTATAGTCAATAATATGAGTGGATTTTTTTTCTGAAACACGGTGTACATGTACGTGGAATATCGCAAGAACTAGCAGGGAAAATGTTAGAACGGCTAATGTATCCTTACTGACGTGTTATAGCGACAGCATTAAATCGTTGGATTATTACTATAATCGACGTCGTCGTCGTCATCATCATCATCATTGTCATCATTGTCATCATCGTTGTCTTTGGCACCGAGCTCAAAGATACCTCGCCGACTACTGTGTGTCAGTCTCTGAAGTTCCTGGTCGCCAGCATCTACGATCTGCCAGATGTCATCAGCTGTCAGTTCCGCCAGTTCGCCGTAGCACCTTTGGGTCCCCGTGCATCTTCTGTGGCCGGAACAACAGTGTGAAATTCACATCCTGATTATCTCCGAACAATTTGGGCGGGCTCCTGAAGAGGCTGAAGACGTATCTGTTTGCCAGACATGCGAAGCGTTAGTGCATTAGAGATGTTTACGTAATCACGCTATATAGATCGACATTTACTTACTTACGTCCACTCAGCCTTCTGCCATCCGCGTTATGGTAAAATAAGTATCAACTTCGCGCCGAGTAATACTATAGACTGTGATGGTGGGGGTAGACGCTAGCAGCCTACGTGGGCGTACTCACGGCCTAATAAGTTGTTGGCTAGGTCTGAGAGCCGGCCGCCACTAGGCGCTGTTCCACATTCACAAGATGAACCGAGTGAGCTCTCGCAATGAATTTGTGATGATGGCAGCACCATAAACATTGTCTGATTACTACTACTACTACTACTACTACTAATAGTATCATCATCAGTAGCAGCAGCAGCACCAGCAGCAATCGTTTTGTTTCGCTTCATTACGTTAACAGTGTGCTGCATTTTTGTTACAACAACATCATCATCATCATCATCTTCGTTTAATGAAAAGGTTGTCAAAACGCAACTTATACAATGTATCAGAGGTTCGCGTTCCTTGGACACCGTCGTGTGTCCGTCCGTCCGTCCGTCGTCGAGATTCAGCGCATGTGGGTGTACGTTTTACAGCAGTCATCAGCACTATCGATCGTTTGTCGTCTAATCCTCCGAATGGCCGCCACTCGAGTCTTCACGTAGAATTTTATTGGCTTAATCACGACTGCTGACGGCTGATCACCGCCGCCGCCTCGACTGCTGCTGCTGCTTTTAATGACGATGATGATTGGTACAATACGTAATGTCCTCTATGACGGACCGCGATGCGTCCACAGACCCCAGCGACTTTTGCGCTCAGACGTCAGCAGCGTTAAAAAAGCTCATTTATCACGTTTTCCGCCTAAATAACAACAGTGACAGCTGTGCTACTTTTCCAATCAATGCACTGAATCTGCTTAAACACACGGTTCATGGTCTTCCCCTTCCGCTAGTTGCTTAAGCCGCGGTATCATGTGTTGCTGTTTTCAAAAGATGCTTTTTACATTTATTTGAAAGCACAAATGACATCGCATAACTTCACACTGTATTAGCTAGTTGCCTAATTTATTCATAGCCACTCCTAGAATATGTAATTTTATTTTGTTGTTCATTGTTTGGTGCGTTCTTTTAGAATTACTATTATTATATAAATAAGAAATTAATTAAACGGTGTTCTATGCTCAGAAATCTGCGAGCAGCCGTATTTTTTAGTTCTCAATGCGTTTGCTGCGTGCGTCCATCGAGCTGACACCCCCTGTCTGAGAGACATAAACTCGTCCTCACACGGTTTGCTGCGTGGCGAGTCGACTGCTCTCACAAAGGCAGTCGGATCGAGATATCTCCGTGTAAAAATACTGAAATGGCTCTCAAGGTGAAAGGTCAAGGTCAAATTTACCAAAAATTAATCATCTCCGAGTTTCACTGTGACACATATTTCTACGAAGTTACATCACTTTCTCATCAGTAGTTTTTCAGTTTTTGCGCCGACAGACAAACACACAGACAGACGGAGAGACACATGGACAAGAGGAAAACATAATGCTTCGCACAGCATAGCTAGCACGAAGGTAATTAATGTACACGTTTGTGTCCCGTCGTATGATCGTAACATCAGATCATCAGATGCGGCAACAGTCACAGTCTATAGGCCTGTGGCTGTGGCACCGAATAGTGCTGAACATCTTGCCCAGTGGCGTCACTAGGAGGAGGGACGGAGAGAGGCGATCCACAGCCCCGAGTGACACCATCCAGGGCGAGTGACACCCTAATGAAAGTTCCAAATTTTTTGCGGCTGAATTTACAAAGAAGACTGGATAAACGGTTACTTGGAAGGCGGAGGGAGTGGGAGTGGATCATCAGTTTCGAGGACGATGACTAAAAAGGTCGTCATTGTTTTGAGGAAAAAATAAGGTGGGACCATTAGTTACGCACCGGGTGACACCAACGTTAGTGACGCCACTGATCTTGCCTGTCGGAGGAATTAATTTTAAGGCATGCGTGTATTGCGTGCTACTCGGGAAATGTCTCTCGGTTCAGGAAACTGTACCTTCTAAAAATTGTCGGAGAATATTAGGCCTAATAATAAATAAATTAGTTTATTTATAATCAAACCGTACACAGAGTACAACAAAGCAAAAGCAAAGAGCAAAAAAACCAAACTATTACATAGTTGCCAAGTAATCTACAATGCAGCCAAGTTCATTTCTCGATAACATTGCGCAACAGCCAGAGTTTCTGTCAGCAGTATCACACAACAGGGTGAGACCATCATATAATATTATTTTTAGAGCATGCAGTAGAAGCGCAAAACTCGTTGGGTTTCCTTGCGGTTCCTGTCCTGCATTTTTATCACTGCAATAGTGCGAGTGGATTTTTCAGCATCGTTGTGCAAATCGATCAACGTCGGTCGGCGACGGACCGTCTCTTTGTCTCGACGCCTGTTGGCGTAATAAGCAGGCGAGATACCGGCAACACGCGAGATGCGGACGTCATTCGCTCGACGGAACGTCGGTTTTCGTGAAACCGAACAGACAGCTTGGACAGTCGGCTTGACAGTGTCCTGTCAGTTCATTGCATACAAGCGCTGCATATGCTACGGCATGTGGTCCGTCTGTCTGTCCATCGCTCTCTGTCGTAGTTATTTTTGAACAGTGCGGTGTACTTATTTTAATATAGGCCTACCTTATTATGGCAGACGCTATCGTTTTTCGCGCTCAGCAGCCTACAATATATACATTATGCAATGCAAGTGGGTATGAAAAATTTGCGATATTCGACTGATATCGATCGAGCAACGTGTCATAATATATCCGTAGCGGAACACTGTTGCCCGGTGTAATCGCGGAGCGCCACAAACAGCTGCGTGCGTCTCATCTGGCTATTCTGGCAACACACGTCCTGCTCAGCTTTCTTCGCTTCCGGTTCTATCCAATATTTCTCTTCCTAGCTTGCGGCTCAAGTCTGCGAGTGATGCCGTATTGAAAAAGGCAGCATCGCAACCCGACTGGCCAGTGTACAATGACATCCACAGCCATGTTCTTTCACGGCTCCAATCGCATGAACCGATATGATCTAGCATGACACCCATCAATGTGACGGATGAATGGAGCGATGACTGAAGGGTCGGATTTCGTGGTCAACGAGATCTTAGTGTCAGGTCCAACTCCGACCACCAGTTGTGATCCATGCTGAATCGATTCCGGACAGGACAAGGTCAGTGTGCTGCTAATTTGCACAAACTGTGAAATTGCATCGTCAAACACAAACGTCTACGTGGCCAACCACAGACGACGAACCCATCGAACAGTCATTTGTATTGCTCAAAGATGCTGATGATGACGTGTTACGACTGCAAGTATATTTGCTATTCCCCTACTCGCTGAGACGCATCAGTGATAGCGCTTGCTTAATAAATAATATCTACGCACATCTAGGCAGATTGAAAACTCTCCACCCAATAAAATATATAAGATCTCTGTGATCTTGAAAGTATGTTAAAGGTCATTTACAGTCGTTCAAGGTCAAAAAGGAAAGTGAAAGAATAACAAAAATGTACAAAGGCAAAGTTACTTTTTGTCAACTTTTGTAGGCATTTTGTGCCTAACGACATTTCGAAGTAACATAAACCGTCGCGCGGTTTCTCTGCGACAATTGAGCTCCTTGTTAAGTTCGCAGGTGCCATTACTTCCTCACCTCCTCCGCTTTCTTGTTTTTCCTTTCTGTCCTCCGAGACAGGAGACAGCAGCTAGTGTCTAATGCCCACGTGACAAACTCGTGCCGAGGTTTGTCTGCTTGAGCCGCAATGCCGAGTGTCCAGTGTTGCGTCGCGTCATCACAGTGTATTTTGACAGACTGCGTAATTCGAGCATTCGGTGGAGGGGGGGGGGCGCCGTGCCAATATTTTGGGTGGGCCGCAGCTGCAATCCACGGCGACATTCAAGTGAATATAAAGCGCATTTGCGGCCTTCTTGAGGGGATCTTGCGCGTTACAAATAGCCTTAATAATAATAATAATAATAATAATAATAATAATAATAATAATAAAACAAATGAATATATAAATATAAATTAAAAACTATATAAATTAAAAATTAAAAACAAATATAGAAATTTTGCAGCGTATACTCTGAGACGACTAACCATGATGCACTTCACTTTAGTGCATTTTCAGAATGAGGCTGAAAGTAAGTAAGTAAGCGTATTGAACAAACCGAAACACGTCAAATCAGCGATAACGCACACGCTAAAACAGTCATTTAATGCATAATTATGTGTATGCGCTTGTGCAATCTGCCCTTCACTTGTGTAACGTTATCGTTGTGCGTGCAATAATAATGGTTAATGTTAATGATTTATAATGACCGTCTGACTGATGCAGTCAACAAAAGTTCAATTTGCTCCATTTCAGTGCATCTCTGACATTAATACAGCTTTAAGTAATCAAGACAAATCGCCCCGACTTCACAAGAGGTTGCCATAAATTTTAATTTTACACGCTACAAATATCAAATACACGGGATAAAGCTAATTATTGCACCGTGGCCCAACCAGTTGTGTGGCCCATCTAGCCAACCCTACAGCTAGCGTTCCATTGAGTCGGGCCAAGGTCTGCATGAATCAACAGCGAAAAAAGGCAACCTAAGGAAATGGCTGAATACAAGCGAATGAAAGAAACAGATTGCGCACTAACACGACTATCGCATAAGACAGTTCGCTCCGTCTTCGTTAAGTATCAGACCGTGGCATAGTTCACAGCCATCTGCGCGTCAATGCTTGCCGCCGCCGCTGCTGTCGCCTCTCGGCTGTATAAAGCACAGGAAGGAGCGTGGGCTTGCCGCAGTACGTTTACGCACTGAACGCCACTAGGAGTGGCAGTTATACACGCTCAATACGTTTGCCACTAAGCCAGATTTAGACTTCGTCTCATGGGATTCTCTGTTCTACGACGAAAGGGCGTCTAGTTCCAGATTAGCGCTCTAGCGATAATACTCTGTGCTTGTATTCTTTCTGTCACCTCGTTTGGTACAGAGTACGATTTCGCCGTGTAAACTGAGAATTAACCTATGCTGATTTTACCACCGGGCACTGAGTAAGTAAGCAAGTTACAGAATTTATAGGCTTACACGTCGCCTGAAAAACAAAAAGTCACAATGTGCCACAGCCTTTATCGAACAAACCTGCCATCATGCCATCTGCAGACCCCTGAAGCGCGTATAATAAACATATTAGGTTGCCAGATGTCGCAAAAATGCGACAAAGGTTCTACACCAATGGATCTACAACAGAGAGAACGGCCGGTCAGAGGGATAAACAAAAACTTTCAAATATACTGGTTTATTTCGCTGTGTATACAAGTACCATAGAAAAATAAACTACAGGCTTGTAAACGAGTATTATCACAGGTTATATTAGCCATAGCGCTAAGCGAAGGTAAAAGGCATATTTCGACTCCTATAGGAGCCGAAACACCTTAACAGTTGGATGATATAATGTGCAAGTTTGCGCATGTGATTCGCTATACCGTATTATGACAAAAATATCATTTTTGCTGCCTTAGAGCCGACGGCTCATATGCGGCTCATACGATTATGAAACTGAGTGCAGGTTTGTTTAAATTAATTTGAAATAACGGATGGCACACAATATGCAAGAAACGATGATGGTCTGATGATACCAGAGATTAAGCAACACTGTCAGCAGGATGGCGACGAATGAACAGTATGGCACCGATGGCACAACACGCAATGGACAACAACGAGCGTTGCACTCGAGGATATTAGTGATAATACAGCGAGAATGAAGATCTGTAGTGGGCACGTTGCAGGAAATCAATACAACGTGTTTACATGAAAACGGTAGGCCTATCCGCTGACAAACTGCATACACTGATAGAAAGACCTGACTGGACAGGCTGCAACCTGAGTTACAGAAGGTTGGAGGAACTGCAGCAGTCACTGGACAACCAAACGTGGTAATTCGAACGTGTATCGACATGCTGGCAAGACAGCTTTCATTCCACTATCAACGCCGACGTCTGCCTCGTCCCGAGGATCTGTACTCGATTGGGCGACAGAAGTTTCTCTGTCGCTGGACCACGAGTTTGGAACAGTCTACCTATTACTCTGCGACATCCTGACATGGACTTTAGACATTTCAAACTGTTGAAGACATTTTTGTTTGTCTGAGACCGCGGCGCACTTGTGACTTTTTGTTTTTGTTTTTTTTTGATGTGCCGTGTATAAATTAATTTACTTACTTAGTTAGTTACTGCTAAAGGAACTGGAGCGAGATCGCTGTGTCACCGAGAGCCGGAAAAGTGTTAGCGAGCATTAATCTCAGCAGGATACAAAGACGCGGTATGATTGTACGACTGTCCACTCGGTGCAGACTGCAGACGTCACATGAATCGCGTTGTATGGGCGCGCGGTCTAATCCCAGAGATTCGACGTGCTTTCCCGACGGCAGGCACGACCGTCTTTGTTGCTAAGTAAACAACATCATTTACCCCATTCTTTCTGCCTTGTCCTCGCGACTCGGCGCCACCAATCAACGCCGAGGCCGAATATAATGGCCGATAGTGATGGCTGGAGTCTTAGCATTAGTCGGCCATCGCTCAGTCGTGTCCCACTTTGTCGCGCCGCAGCCGGCCTAATGCGGTACGCAAGTCCGGTCCGGCTTTCACGTCGATTTGGCGCCGATTGTCCGCATCTGTGTAATAAATTGATATTTAGCGTCGCGGCGGCAGCAGCGTAGGAACGAACGCCGACCGACGACGACGATCGACCGGCGGATATGAGGGCCTCAGCAGTCCTGCCTGCCCCGCTCGACCAGAGTCTTCCCGCGGTCGGTCCCGTTTCGGCACGTCCCGCTCTTCTATTAGCTTTCATTCAGCGTCCGGGAGTTTCGACGCCGGTCGTCGGTGGACCGCATTCAACGTCGCCCACCCGCCCGGCTGCTCTCTGCATACATACATCCACTCCCGGCCGCGCGACGACCGCGACACGCCCCCCCCCCGCACCGGCGGTTCTTCGTCAAGACGTTGTCGGCGTCGTAAAAATTCTATATCAGTTCGCAGAAGGTGGACGCATCAACAACGCGCGCAGCTCGGACAACAACGAGCTCCGGTGATTACTGACCGGCGCCGCCACGAAGTACATACGGCTATTTACGGCATCATACTGCCTCGATCGCTATTAGCCGCTTTCGTAGCTCGCTCGACACCAGCCAACTCAGTTACGACCTGCCTTTTTACTGACATCGCGGCAACGATATGTATTCAATACTTCGCGGATGAACATCAGTTTATATGCTGGTCATAAGTTGAGTCGTAAAGAGAAAAGCCACGCCAACCTTAACCAGTCTATGCCAGGAGATCAATCGGACAGTGTTGCTGCAGCTGCTGACCTTGCAAACAAATTGCGATAGGTAACAATAATTAAATAAGTAAGTAACGGAATTTGTACACGGTGCCCCAAAACAAGTCATCGCCACGCACTGCAGTCTCAGTCAAACAAACGTGCCTTCAACAGACGTCTAAAGCGCATATAATTAGCAGAAATGTTGTCTTTAGTCTTGGTTCTTGCTCCGTGTATGACCGTGAGAACGAAGTTGCATTGCCTTTCCTTGAGAACGGAGTCTTTGTTGACGATCCTGATAATCAGAAAGTGATGCGGCAAATGTGTATCAGTCGTAAATACTATCCGTCAAAACACAGTGTTCTATCTTAGATAAATATTCTGAGTCAGCCGAACAAAATATTTGACTAGATAGAAGTTATAGTGAAGTCAGTGATGGTCTTGACATTGAAAGACAGGAGCGTATAGGGGTCTGCTCTGAACTGATTATGGCCCCACAAGCAGTCAGCCTGCCGGTGACGTAGTCAGAAAACCAGCTCCCGGGTTCCCGTTGCTATCCACCAGGCCAGCGGTTACCATCCCACCTGCTCACATTATACTGCTTGGTGACAGAGGCGCATGTGTGTGAACAACTTGCCCAGAGTTGGTACACTACAGTGTAAACGTCAGGAGTCGGACCCGCAACATCTCGATTGCAAGTCCGACGCTGTATCATAATAAACTGTTTTTTAGCCTTTTTAGTACGACGACTTACCAGTACCGTAACCCACAACAAACATTTAACGCTTAACTTTGTATAACACTGTATCGAAAACGTTAAATTTAATCACGCTGCAACAACAACAGAAAGGACAGGGAGATGCGAATGAGCAGATATGAAGTAGAGACAGACAGGTAGGTGTCAGGAACGACAAATGCTTTCTTAGGCTGCCAACCTCTTTATGACCCCAGAAAAATAACCCAAATGACCCCATTAAAGACAGCGAGTTATGCCAATGCGTCATACTTGACACTTAGTTTGCAGAAAGTCGACAAGTGATTAAAAGAAGAAGATCGCCGGTAACTACACACAAAACGCAGCACTTTGTGATGTGAATTTATATGTAAAGAAAACAGTTCAAGTAGTAATCACAACAGTCTGATCATACGAGTCAAAATGTTCGCAGTCCAAATACATCTGCCAAAGTGGTAAACAACAGCATTTCAACAACGTCACGAAAATTACGATATAATGCTAATGAACGTAATCGGAAACAGGTTGACACAGCGCGCCCCGCTTTACCTTACCCTCCAGCTCATAGAAAACATTTTCTAAACGCCACTACAATGTTGTACATCGGTCAATGTTGGGAAAAAATTACAGCAACAACAACAGTTCTGGTGCCGGCTGCAAGACCTTGCACTACAACTATTTTACTTCATAGCGAGTTTACCACTTTTCGTACTTATTTGTCATTGTGCTGGCAGCAGCCAGGAAAATAAATTTCATTTTGGTGCGGTTCCAGAAACTGTTCAATGCCGGGCACAGAACGAACCGTGCCCGTCTGGCAATAGAAAATTTATCAAAGGATTGGTTACGACAGTGGCATAATCTTATGTAATTTACAGTCCCTATATCGAAAATTGTCGTCCCGTTCCAATATGGGACAGAGAACCCCGATTTTTATTGAATATCTGTACGAGTGTTGCACAATGGCTAAAGCAGTGACCTGTCCGTCAAATTCGAGCCGCCTATTTGCACTACGATGTGACGTCGATGTTATAACATCGATCGTAAAATTTTTTTAAACTGTTAAAATTCGCATATTTTGGTTGATGCCGAGGACGGCCGTTGTCATGTCAGTTCAGTAACCTATATGTCTTCGAACGACTTCCACTCGACGGCCTTGAGTTCAGTCTGGACTGAGAGCGACGGCGACGGCACGCCTCTGGACGCACACAGCGGCGGCTGCTGCTGCTGGGTCCAGGAAGTGACGCAGATACTGGAGTATGACGGAGGTAGGCGAGACAGACTCGGAGCCGACGGCATGATGCGGGTCGTGTCGCCGCAGGCCGCGGAGCAGCGCTCGTCGTACGCGGCGACGCTGTCTCGACGTCGAACAGGCCACGCCGATTCACCGATGCCGATGTGACGGAACCACGATCGCCTAGGAGTTCGACCGTCCGCCTGAGGGCCCCCCACGTCGACAGCGACACTGCACGACGACGATCCGAGCGAAGACGCGGCGGCGACACAAGTGGCGCAAGTTCCGTCGCTACCTGTCCGTGGACGCACGAACGGCGAGAAGTACGCCGCCGGCCTCGGCCCGCTGGCGCGACGGCCATACCCCGACAGCGGGCTGGCGCGCGCCGAGGCCGAGTACGCGGACCCGCTACGTCGGCGGCCGTGGCGGGGCGTCATCAACATGGCGCCGCTGCTGCGAAGCGACGGAGAGCGACCGCAGTCGCCGCAGCATGCCGCCGCGTCTCCCTGCCCCACACCGGAACCGGAAATGACGTCAGGGGGCGACGGCTGACAGGCGACGACGATCGTTGAACAGTTGGGCGGGAGTTGCTTGAGCAGAAGAACAACAGGCGAGCGCCGAGTGACGTCAGCAGGAGCGGAGTCGGCGGCGACGACTGGATCGGTGAATTGTGACGTCACGCGCTGACTGTGACGCGGGCAGCAGGCCTTGCGCACGCACGCTGGGCACCAGTATCTACGGCAGCAGCAGCAACAGGCATCAGTCAATCCATCATTGCTTTCAATATAGCATACAATACATCCATCACTCGACGGCCGTGTGTTGCACATTAATACGCACCTGATTACTGCAGATCAACAACCGACCCTCCGTGTTACTATTACTTAGCTAAAAGAAGCTAAGCTTAAAGCACATTTTTATGATCAGGCATTTTGTGTTGACTAATTCTCGCTGTTTTAGCTTTTCTAGTATTTCCATCACCTACCATTTCAGTTGTTTTTTCTTGTATTGTAATGCATTGGTGGACTTTATTCTGTAAGTGAGGCATTATCAAATTTCAATTGTATGTATGTATGTATGAGGCAAGTATTGTTTTTTTGGTGGCATCCGTGTGTCTGTCTGTATGTGTGTCTGTCCGTCTGTCTGTCTGTCTGTCTGTCTGTCCAAAATTTGAAAAACTACTTATCGGAAATTGACAGAACTTGGTATGAATATGTGTTAGAACCAGTTAAGTTTTAGTGACATCTGACCTTCCATTCGTATTTTGACTTTATTTTTTACATTTCATATCATAATTTTTATGATTTCGGCCCGGTCTGCCACCCCTTAATCCACCACTGATTCCCACTGCGTTGAAAAGGGTTAATTGATGTTTTGGCGATCGACGAGGCTGACTGAGTGATTAACTGACCGATAAATGTGCAAGACGCAGTCGACGGTGGTACCGAGCACACAGCAGATGACGGCGACCACCATGACGCAGCCGACTACGATAGCGATGATTTCGACGAGCGTCAGACCGCTGGACGCGGACGACAGGTACACATCTGTTTTACACACACATACACACGCACGCACATGCACAATTTAGTGATGGGTCGCCGTGTCGACGTTCTCCAAATATCGGTATACCATGCCGAAAAAAAATCTGAAGATAGCAAAGGCAAAACAACCGGTCATCGAAAATTATGGAAGAAATCTGAGTAAAGTAAAATAGAGTATATGTATTTTATGTGACCATCAGAAGTGCTCTTATCTGGTCTCGTCAATTCTAACATTTTATAGTGGCCAAAATAGCAAACATCATTCATTGGACGTTTACTGAAGTGTCACAATACAAGGAGACAGTTTGTAGGCAGAGTAGTTCTGGCAGTAACTGTGACACCACCGCTAAGCGAAAGGTTATTAAACTGTTTTTTAAAGACTCATCATCATCATCATAAACTTTATTAGGAGTTGACAAACGCAACTGAACAATAGAAAGCGATAAAAGTAATAAAACATAAAAGTAAAATAGCTAAGCTAAGAGCTACAACAGCTACGCACATGAGGGGATCGATCAGTAACAATTTTTGTATAAAATCCGTATGAAAAAGTCATGTTCATTGAGGTAGGTAGTCTTTGTTATCAGTGACCTATTGTGACAGCGTTCTTTATCTGAGATTATATATTAGACAACGTCTCTCAGGCAGATACGAGTAGAGCACATGGTTACTGTTTGTCATAATACTGTCAGATAGTGAGTCATCGGCATCACTGAATATCTCTGAAACAGGGTTCCCACTATATTTTGGTATTAAAATTCAAGGACTTTTCAAGGACTTTCAAGGACCCTGAAGTTGCATTTTCAAGGACAAATTCTCGACGGAAGTTTACAGCATGGACAGTATTAAATCGACATGTAATATCTATTTCTGTGATTACGGGACAGTTTTAGTTGATAAAAACAAAACGTGACAATTATTAGCAAATCTTGTTTTAGGCAAAACACCTGTTTAACAGAGCTGCTGATATTGC
>Ga0049105_1000745_pt1 | contig 12486 bp, 8 predicted proteins | sample WorMetvaBAHAMAS1_FD_61260 | JGI IMG/M metagenome (GOLD analysis project Ga0049105, IMG submission 61260) | Worm MetaG Olavius vacuus BAHAMAS.1 | ecosystem: Host-associated > Annelida > Digestive system > Unclassified | place: Germany: Marburg | collected 2013-04-09 | reverse complement strand
TGCCAGTTCTACTTTATAAACTTTATGGTGCCAGGACTATACTAAATACAAATATATACAATCACTAACACCACATAATAGCATGCTGAATATGTCGCTAGTCAAACACTCTGTTACAAGGTTTAGGCTATTTATTCCACGACGTCGTAATAAACAAAACAAGTTGTATCAGTTATATTAGTACTAGATAGTAAGTAAGTAAGTAAGAATATTTATATAGCGCAGAGAACCATGCGTCACACTGCGCTGTGATTTCTCAAATCCCAAATAAATGATTTTTTTCAGATATCGCCTAAACTGTCCGTAGCTAGAGATCTGCCGCAGACTTATCGGCAAACTGTTCCACAAACGAGGCCCTGCAACAGCAAAGCTTCTATCACTAAATCTGTTGTGGTTCGTGGAACTGTTAGTGTCCTATCGGTAGATGAGCGCATAGGGCGACGACCATGTACTCTGAGACGAGAAACTAACTAAGTGGCAGAAAACGACAAAGTAGAAGGTTTCTGAAATTCTGAGTGCAAGCGAAGAGCATGACAATTCAATGGTTAAGCGATGAACGCAGGGCATAAAGGTTTATTAATCAAGCTGATAATGTATGCGATGCACGCATCATACAGTGCGTCATTTACGTTATCGGCTTGGCGATGGCGAGGTATAGCTGTACGGGCTACAATAGTTCGCCGCGTAGCTGGTGATGGCGACAATCCAAACCAGCTACCAGACAACATGTTGTCCACCGGTCGATTACATACACCTAGGCAACACGTTGCCAGACTTCTGATCATCAGAACACATATTACATCGCTGACTGACTCGATTCACATCAAAGAACGATCGCGTGCTGCCGCATTACTAGCGAACAAAGCGGTGAAATTACTCTATAAATGCTGCTGCAGATAGATCAGATACAGTAACGACACAATGTAACTGAGAACTGACTGTAGGCCTACCTGTACAATGCAACCAATTAATCAACTTCACGTAGCACTTGTATTCGTCATCATCTGCAGCGTTCATCAATGCACTCAAGGTAACCGGATTTCGTTTTCGTATTTCACGTAGTTTTCGACTACTGGTTGAAATTGTTATGATACGACCATAATACAATTACAAATAACCTGTTATTGTAAACAATTATTAATACATTATTAATAAAAATTAAGAGGAACCCCGAAAATTGACCAAAACAGAACCTCGTGATTAACGGATACAATGTCGAATTAGAAAGCCCTCATGGAGTTCAAACCTTTGCCAATAACGATAGAAATCCTTGCGGACTCAACTGTACATTATATGTTCGAATAGACCTAAGGCTGCTGCGGCTGAGTCGAACTTGACGTCCAGCAAAATTAATTAAACACGCTGTCAGTATAGCAAGGTCGAATTAAAGACATGATAATAATTATCGTAATACTAACAGGCCTAATGTACCAATTTTCATTCCGCCACAAGGTCAAGCGAATAAATTTATTCATTCGTTCATTCAAGGTCGTAACTTCAGAAGCTTACAATGAGTTCCCAAATTCACAATAATTTGTAGCTTAGCTGGCTGCGATAATAGTATAACCGGTCAAAAGCTGTCTGTCTGTGTGTTTGTGTGTCTGTGCAAACCTCCGCCAGGGCTAACCATGAATGCTGATGTCAGCGGTTAATTCATGGTAATTCCTGCAGTGGAGTTACCCATTGCAATACATGCTTTGTAATAGTGGGGTTTTCTGCATACACGAAGGTCACTTGCTCGAGGTTAATGAGATTTAAAAGGAATTTTTTAATTCGGATTTAAATTCAGATCACCTCAAAATCGAATTGATCATTATTTGCCCCAAAGCCTACCTCTTCATTTATGAGTACTCAGTAAAACTAAGTGCTGATATACTTGTCAGACAAACCAACCAACCAACCGAGCAATAACATAACCTTCCTTGCCGGAGGTAATAAATAAATTGTCACGAAGGGAGAATTTGGCTTTTGTGACGAAATGCCAACATTTGTAGACGGAGCCAGAATCGCAGAAAAACCACAACGGCGCCGGTTCAAGGGGTTGCATTGATGGTGTTCATCACTGTTCATCGCATACTTGCAAGAAAGCGACGGCTGAAAGATTATCTTTTCAAACAGCGATGAACAGTGATGAACACCATCAATGCAACCTTGTGAACCGGCGCCGTTGTGGCGTTTCTGCGATTCTGGCGCCGTCTACAAATGTCAGGACTTTACTTACTTACTTTCTCACCTAGAGTAACCAAGTACTGCGACAAGCCTGGTGACGTATGCCTTGTGGCAATCTCTAGGCACAGCTATGAAGCCTCGGCTCTCTGGAATGACCCGCCATGCCTTTCTATTGGCGCCACATCTGCTTCTGTCTTGGCTCTACCTCAATGTCACGTTCACTCTCACTGTTGGCCACGGGCAATCATAGCTGTCATTGCAGACGCGTATTTTTGTCGGTCACATCATCATATCTCTCGCGACAAAGATACACTCCATGTCCAGCAAATATAATAGGAACTGTTAGCAATGTTTCATTATGTTGCCAAAATGTTGTTTACCTCTAGGCCTACTTTTACTCTTCATCACCCACCTGCCTGTCCACGTATTCTCAAAAGTGTTTTGGATTTCTTATTTTTCACTGTCGTTCATTTTTTAAATTATTTTTTGGCTGAGTAACGTAGGGTACGGTAGTTTTGCTCAACGGCTGGATTTGTTTGCATGGCGTGTTATACTAAGCCGGCTCTTTAGTCGGTTTTTGAACACACTTAAAGTTATTGCACTTTCATTTCATTTTAGCGCGGCATTTGCTGTGATGACGCCTGTCCGTTCACCACACTTGCCAGTCACATCTATATGGTTCAAGATATCGAGCGATATTTTTAGTTTGCTGATGCTAAATCTCGCAATTCTGAATTCAGACGTTCACCATGAATGTTTCATTATGTTAAAATCGACGTCGAAAATTGGAAAATAAGCCGCGATATCTTGGAAACGGTGGAGATAGACTGTAAGTTACTGTTATTGTTCACTAATAGAAAGTCGCATATAGGCTTTCCATTTTTATTTACCGCAACAACAGAAAGCGGTGACCTTGAATAACTTTAAACCGCGTAATAACCGTTTTTTGCGTTATTTCATCGTAATCGGAAGTTTGGGGCCAAAAACCACAGTGGTTGAAGACAGACCTTCACTGTCTGCGATATATACATTTAGTCCGAAGAATCTAGTTTTAAGTAATATATGACATGTGGTCATATTCTCAATATCACTGCGAAAGAGTGCATCAGACGAGGCTACTCTACAACGCGTATAGGCTATACTGCCGGCTGACAGTGTTGGTCGTGTGGCGCGCCCCCAATGAAGGCCATGCCTACGCCTAACTAGCGGGATGTTTTGGGTGTTGAAAAACCCTCGAAATAAAATGTATAAAAACTACTCACGTAGGATCTAATACTCGACTACACATAGTAAGTTAACACACAGTTCATTCAGAAATAACCACATTTACATGAATTTTAGATTTAATTTAACAGAAGTAGGATATTGGCAGCCAAGAGAAGTGTTTCCTGGGCTATAAATACACAAAAATGCGATCCGGCTGCAAGCGCATTTTAGTGTATTTAGAGCTAAGAGAACTATGGTGGCTGCAAATGTCGTTTCCCACGCTGGGGGGGGGATTAACAGCACTCCCCGAATCCCTTAACTGAATTTGAGGGGCCATTACAAAGGGGGAGACAGAAAGGGGACGAATCTCAACAATGGTGTTTGTTGTGGCTGAATTATAGCATCGGACAAGCATGTTACGACCACATGTATGCGCCGATTGAAGTGATAAGTAAGTAAATAAGTTAGACATGACATATGTAGACGCCACAAGAATCGCAGATACGCTACAGCGGCTCCCGATGGTGTTCAATCACTGTTTGAAAAGATAATTAGCCTTTAGTCGCCGCCTGCACGTGGCGGGTCGGTGTCTTTGGACATCCCTGTTTCACGGCGAGTCTCGGAAGAGTCGCCGCTCTAATTCGTAAAGTTAAAGGTAAACGTGGATTTGTATAGCGCCTTATTGTGATCACACCTGTAATGCGCTCAGGTATGGCACGCGTTCTCAAGGATCTTACAGTTTTACCTGCACACCCCGCGTACATCCGCTAACGGAATGAACCATACCTGCCTTTGCCTTTCCAGCCGAAGCTGGTATTCATTTACTGACCGCGAAGGGATGGAAGGCTGAGTTGGCCTTGGGTGGCTGGTTGGTTACGTACCAAAATAAGTGTCCGGCACCGGGAACTGAACCAGGACACGTTCGCCCATCTCAATACTAATCTGGCCCGACGTAGATTAACTTCGTTGATCGAAGCCGTACGTTATTACAACAGTTAAAGACACGTTAGCTTTCCTTCCCGTAGAACCTCTGCTGCAAACTGATAAAGTAACATGACGACGTATGGATGTTGTAGGTCTACGGTGTTTCAGTTGCTCTGGTGAAAACTACTGCAAGCCAAACATCAAAGACCACCCAGAGCGCGTCGGACGATGTCGCGTCAACGACGGCAAGTGCTTCGTACGCCGGGATCCAAACGGAGGTACATGTATAGTGTCGTACGCAGAATTGATCGTGGGGTCATTTTTTATCATACATCTATCGACCCGACCGAAGCCAATTTACAACATTCCGCATGTAAGTCTGTTCGTAGAATAATTCCGTTCTGGCTTATGCTCTCCTCTTCATCCAAATTTTGAAACATGACAGGCAGCTCGCTCATCGTTCGTCACACGAATGATGGCATTTAAGAATGGATCAACGTGAAAGACTATAGCGAGATCAAAAGAAACGCAGAGGACAGCAATCACTGGAGGAACTTAGCACGTCTACATTCTATATAGGAAGACATAGGAAGAAGAAGAAAAAAAGAAGATGATGATGATGATGGTCATGACATTACATTACATTATAAAACTATTTATAGTGGCCAAAGTAAAAACTGCAAGGTCCACTATGGCGCAAGTCACACAACAATGTCAGGATATGACTGCCGAAATAAGTGTGTGTCTTCAGTTTTCGACGAAATGACAACCGCGGTGATAATGATGTTTAATGATATTTCATGTACATGGTATAGTTTTATCACTTTTATGTATTTTACGAACTGCATCTGTCAGTTAGAAATTAGACGAATATAAACATGCTGAGTGTGCATCTAAAGGAGTGACATCACAACCGGGCGAGTGGCGGCTAATGTGCTAGGCCGACGAACTGGTAACGGCCCGCCATTCCGGAGGTCCGCCGTCCGGGGTATTATTGTTATACACTGTGTCTCAATAAAAAGTGAAAACTTTCTTGTTTGATAACTCTTTTTCGTGACTATATATTTTAATTAGGCAATGTACCGTATCTGTCTGTCTGTCTGTATGTATGTCAGACGATGACTTCAGAAAGCCTTGACGTAGGAAGTCCGTATTTGGACATCCGGTGTATCTGCAGCGAATACGGGTCAAGTTCAGAGATGTATGAAAGTCATCGGGTCAACTTTAAGGTCACAGGAGCAAAAACGGTGGAAAATGCATAAAGTAGAGCATAAGGAAGTAACAGTTAATCCAGTCTAGCCCAAACGCCTATTCCCCATTTCGTCCTATTGTGGCAAATCTCCGGAATGGCGGACCCCCGGAATAGCGGACCCAAATCCGACGAACTTGAGGGCCGGGGAGGTAAAGCATTGTAGATAGATAGATAGATTGTTAGCTTTCCCTCCCCGTGGTACCTCTACTGAAAATTGATAATGAGACACGTCGATGTATGTAGAGATCTACCACGGCTGCATTTATGATGGGTTCTGGCCTGGCGTGCCATGGCGTTCGTACAAAGGCTGCGCGGAGGACTGGAAACACGGCTGGATATATGGCGGGAAAAAGCGTCCAATTGTCTGGTGTGTATGTAACCGCAACGACTGTAACGTGAGGATGGGAACTGTCACACCCAAGTCAACAACAACTCAGTCCACCGTCACTGCTACTGATGACCTAACAACAGGAGACACGCAGGTATCATGCGCATTACAGCATGCTGGTGAAAACTCGATTCTGATGTTCGTTTAACCGTTAAGAAGTAGTTTTCGTACATCAAACTGATATGTTTCACGTAGACGTAGGCTACGTTCAGTGTAATAAGCATTTTGGATGATGATGATGATGATGGTGACGATGATGATGATGTTGTTGTTTCTACAGTACGCCGATTTTTATATGGTTTAAATGCTGCTTGCATGCACTCGTAGTAAAATTGTTCACATAGTCTTAACGATGTGCGCACACTGCTTGGTAAATATGCAAAACAACATTTTGGCAGTTACAAACGTCGTTACAGAAATTACGCTTTGATAGCGTTGTTAGAAAAACGCTGTTAGAATAACAAGTAAGTAAATGTGTGACATTTCCACGTTTATTTCCGGTTATGCAAAGTAAAGTATTAGAAATCGATCAAAGTTTCACAGAGTTACCGTCAAATGTAGTCGGCCCTTTTTACGTACTTTAGCCAAAGTGTAGTATTTCTTATATCAAGTGCTACTTGGTATGAGAATATACTTTCAAGTAGTGTGTGTGTGTGTGTGTAAACATTTAAGGTGATATGTGAAATTTACTATGTTGCATGCAACGTTTATTTACGATAAGATGATGAAAAAAATTGCAAAAACCGGTTAAGTTCAGATAACCAAGAGTTAGAGTCATACAGTACGTTTTATAGCTCATACAGCGTGTAACTTTCTCCCAGACTTTGTTGATTTTACCATATCGTAATGCTAGAGTCATACAGCAGTTTTATAGCTCACTAATATATACTGCTTACGTAGCTAACTTCTCGATACCAGACTTATCTCACATATTTTGTGACATTTTACCTGTAAAGGTGCACCTGCTATTGAGACATTCTACAGTGTCTCTCAGAATTTAACGATTTCCGTTTGTCCGTACTGATTTCTTAACTTTTCATTACATAAATGAATGGATGAATAGAGATAAATATCGATCGATCGATGACTCAATCAGTCAATAAAACTATTATCATCATCATCGTTTTTTTGTCCAGAAACATAGATAGAGGTAGTGCAAAACTAAAAACATACGATGGCCTTTAAAAAAGACACGCACACAATTACACTTAAGAAATCTGGAAAAGTCGCCCTTGTGGATTGAGCGCTTGAAACGGGTGAGGGAACTAAAATCAACAATGTCTGAGAGAAAGTTCCACGCATTTACGATTCGTTCACTAAAAAGTTTGCCCGTGTGCGTGAACATGGGGCTTCTTGAATAATTTATACATAACATTATATGCAATTGTTGAATTGTTATACCATGAATTGTTTCAGGAGCCGATGACGTCGACTTCGCCATCGAGGTTGACGACAACCGATACATCGTGTAAGTGTAATGTTGAATTGTTGATGCTACCGCTGCCATACAGTTGGCATGTACATCAATAGAACATCACTGGTATTACTCGCATGAAGTCAAAACCAACAACAACAATATAATACTGATGACACTGTGTCCGATATGTCTGTTAGTTTCGCTCAGTTTGAAGCTGTGAAACACAGTCTATCTAATAGCGTGAATGGTAATGGTAATGGTAAATGTGAAGTTATATAGCGCAATCCACCTATTGTCATGAAGTCTCTAATGCGCTGAGCACGCTAGTAGCTAGAGAAAAGCCAAGTTTTCAGGCGATGTCTAAAGGGCTCATAGTCCATGTGCGCGGAGGTCGTCCGGCAAGGAGTTCCAAACCATTGGGCCTTGCACAGCGAATGTGAACACTATCAATATTTACCCGTTACGACGAAATCACAATTCATTTTCACGAAACTTCTTGCACTTCCGAGTTTGGCCTATAGAACACTGCCTGCCAGATTTAATAGGCCTGTACACAAATGATGGCCTGCGATATATAAACTGTAATAAACCTTGATTACTACAACATGCAACGATGTAACTGAACGTCCTGGTGAGAACTTAGGCCACGGTCCAGGGAACTGGATCCGTTGTTCATAAAACACACTGCTGCCAAGGCGCTTGTACGTTAGTAACATGGCGTCTTTAATACAGTGATGGTGCAAGATAGGAGGTGAGTTAGTATTAATCACTAATAGGAAGTCGCATTCGATTGGTACCAAAATCGGTGACCTTGAATGACCTTGAACGGCGCAATTGCCGTTATTTTGCGTTATTTCACCGAATTCGGTAGCTTTCGGGCCCATTATACTATACGTAAAAGATTAGCCATCAACAGATTCTCTCCAGAGAAATGTCATGAAGTCGGCCTACACCAACTAAGCACGACGGACGCGCTGTGCTTTTCGCGGTAGTGGAGCTTCTTATTTTTTTCTGCATGCATCAATAACTAGGCAAAGGCATACCACTCCACATAATGTTTATGCAGCATACAGCATGAAATTGTGGTCTGTATTAATGCGATGTTGCAGCAAATATCACGTGTCCTGTGGACTTCCAACGAGTCGCGGGCGAGACGTCGTGTTACAAGGTGGTGAGCCCGACACTTGCTGACGTCAACGAGTCACGTGACTATCAGCAGGCGTGTAACACCTGTCAATCATACGGCGCGCACCTTGTGTCGATCGAGTCCATTCAAGAACAGCGAAACCTTGCGAGTGTCCTCAGAACACAGCCCGGTTCGCAAACATTACACTCGTGTTATGCATGTTGGTGACACTGACACGCATTCGTCTTCAAATCGACGGGGAAAAGTATAGCAAGACATCATCAGCATCAACAACAATAAGGCACTTTGTGACCAAGGGCGTCCCACGGTTTTGAGATTGGAGAGCTAAGAAAAAGAACATTCCCTCCTTTTCCCTCCCCTTTTCCCTGCCCTTTCGCTTCCGTCCCCTTTTCCTTTCCCTCCCTTCCTCCCCTCCCTTTTTGGTTTTCATCTCCCCATTTCCCTTTCCCCTTTTCCTGGTCCCGTTTGTGCCGACGCCCCTGTTTGTGACTCATCTTTTTGAATGAATCACTGGCTTTTGTTCTCGAGTAACGTGGCTCTGACCTCAATTCAAATTCATCACCTGATCTCATGGGCGTCGCCAGTATAGAACACCCTGGGCGCCTGGACCCCGTCTCTGCGGTCCACATTTTAAAGAAGGAGCGCTTCATTTTTGTGAAATTTAGGCTCTGAAATTTACAAACTTCGGAAGTTAATGCACGAAAAGTTCGCACATTTTGTCTGTTCGGCGGTGTCACTCGCAGTGCGTACGAAAACAGCAAAAATGGTTGCATGTGTCCATTGGCTCCTTGGAAATTTATAGATTTAACGTAACAACCTAGATTATGTTTCCTCCATGCAAATGTAAGCGAAACTTATTAGTGGAAAAGTTTCTATTTTTGCATTCGTACCACCGCGCCCACCTCCTCGCAAAATCCTGGCTATGCCATGGATCTCGTAATTTTACCGGACGTTGAAAGCGCGAAATTTGGTCTCGATTTTCGACCCTAAGTCCAGTTTAAGGCGCTCTGATTTCGAAACGAAGCAACGTATTTGACTCAAATGTAACAGGTACTTTGATCATTTTGATGGGATCGACGATGATTGATCTATTTCTTCGCCAAATTTGATTAGGTGGCTCCTTCCGAAAAATGGCGGTACAAACTGCTTCACCGCAAAACCTGATCGTGAAAATTGATTGAACCATCAATAACTCAGTCGCGGATTATCCAATTGCGCCAAAATCTGGTGAGTGGCGCAGTATGGCTCCGCAGTGGTTGCGAAAGTGTTAATGAATTCGTACGATGGTGCATTACGGGCCTTGTACGTAAAGCCAAGAACGATTGGCGGACGTCGTGTGGCCTTCAAGTTGCAATGCTTCACAATTGCCACCTGTTCGTCGTCTTCTTCTTCTTCTCCTCCTTGTTAACTTTAGTTTGAGCAGTGTTAGTTATTTTGCGTAGCCTTATGTGCCTACTTTCCCCGCTGTTTCGATGTACCGGAACTCGCTGCCAGACTATCTCCGTGATCCGTCACTTAATAACGAAGACACTTTTAGGCGATCGTTAAAGACACACTTGTTTGTGTTGTGTTAGAACATGCAGCGTATTAAAGGCATTGCGTAATGCTCTTTATAAATGTTCTACTTACTTACTTACTGTTCATTGTCGGCTTGCTAAGGTTGATGGAAAAATTACTGCGCTAACGCTAAGACCAGCTGATGGGTGGTTGGTATTGGCGTCTCTTCAGTCGTGTGTAAATTGTGCCTGTGTATGTATTGGCTGATAGAAATACTACAAGGTTGGCAAGGCTGGTGGACCAGTGGTCAGCTAATGCCTGGCACAAATCTGTTCGTCTGGCGGTCGTCCAACAGCCTCGTGTTTGTCGACCGTCGTCTCTGGGGCTTCGTCCAGTCGCCAGTTCGTGACACATGCATTTGGATCATGTCCATCTCGTACTTCAACTACACGCTCGGCAACTACGACTGCTCCACGCGCGCCGGCTACATCTGTGAGATTGACATGCCCGACCACGGCTAGATCATCGGCGTAGGCATGAAGGGGCCCCGAGGGTCATAACACCACAAATCAGAGGATAAATCAATATCAACGTTTTCTGAATCAATTAATATTTGTAACACGTCTCTTTATTTCCACTTGTTAGATTTCTGATATTTGTATGCAGAACCTTAACATTAACATTATTAATATTATTGCATTGCACAAAGTTATCATTACTTTCTCTTATATATATTACTAATTTCTTTATTACGCATATAGTACTGAACATTATCTTTCTCAGCTTTAGCAAAATCCACAGAATATCTCTAGAACTGACTAAACTCCTATAGTCCGTACTCACACATAGATAACCATGACGTTGTATTTTGACCTTCAGGAAGCTTTTGACACTGTTGATCACAAAATTCTGCTTCGTAAATTATACAACTGTGGCGTTCGTGGCTCAGTATATAACTAGTTTTTTGACTACTCATGACATAGGAAACTGTTTATTTCTATTGGAAGCTATGTATCTGCATACAGCAGTGTTAATTACGGCGTGGGTGGGCCCGTTATTATTGCTACTTTACATAAATGACATTTGCAACATTGAGTCAAACTGTAGTAGTAGCAGAGTCATATTGTTTGCTGATGATACATAATGTGTTTATTTTTGATAAAGCTTTGTGCGATACATTTCGTGTACATTGGCAACTACACTCCAACAACTTAGTGATTGGTTTGTTGCTAACATACTCAATGTCAGTGTGGACAAAAACTTGCTACAGTACTTCTTGGTGTATTAGTGGTAATGCCGGTATGAACTATGCTTTGAAGTTGAATAATCAACGTATAGTTGTAGCTGATAAGTGCAAATATCTTGGAGTAATTATCGGTATCAAACTTACATCGAAGGCTCATATTGATTGTATGCATTTTTAATTATTGAAATTTACTGGTGTTTTCTATAAACCGTTTTGGAAATAAAGCTCTGCCGTGTTGAGAATGTTGTATTTTGCCTTGTGTAGTAACTCGTACTGTATGGCATAAGTATATGGTAATTGCTTTCATAAAATAAAAATAATAAATTGAAAATCTTCAGTGATAATTATTGTGAATTATTCAGCAAATACTACTGAAAAGACCTGTAATTGAACTTTACACGAAGTTTGACATTTTGCCACTGCCAGAGCTACATTAATTTCAGTTACTCTTCTTGGTTCATGTACTTCTGTAGAAAGCTACCAAAGGTGTTTTCTAAATGCTTTACATTAATTTAGAATGTTTATAGGCCTATTATAATTAGAACATCCGATCAACAAAAATTTTCATTTAACTAGAGTCAAGTTCAACACATTACATGGAGCAGAAAGCATTAAATTTAAAGCAAATGAATTACGGCATACTCTACCTAATACAGTAAATACAGCCAAATCTATCCAGAAGCTCGGTGCAGTTAAAAAGTATTACTGTACCTAATTCATAACATGGTGTTACCTTATTTACAATGATTAAAGTGCAAAATTAGAGGTGGGGACGGTATATTCAGGTTTGGACCCCTGTCCATGGTGTATTCCTTGTAAACACTTTGAGGTGGAGGAACGCTTTCAGCCATAAACTGGAGGTGGGGGAACGGTGTTCCCTCGCGTCCTGTACATTTTAACCGCCGCTTGTTTGAAGACTATAAGTGGATTACGACGGGCCCTAAATCTACATGTTCCATTGCTATGTGTGTTTTATTCGTTCTGTAGCTCGTGTAGTTCGTAGTTTGAGTAGTTCTTTTCAAGTGTGTGCTTGGCTTGTTTCGCTACCAACATTGTATTTATGTACTTTCGTATGTGTAGATAATTTGGTGTTGTAGTTGACGTTAGTCAAGGTGGCCAGCTGTATAGACATCGTGTCCTTTCTGACATTCTGCCACATTCGATCTACATGACATTGTAGTTGTATTAGTTTGACTTAATGTAACTTGATCCAAACCAACTCAGCCTCCCATCCCCCCCC
>Ga0049105_1000743_pt1 | contig 12488 bp, 11 predicted proteins | sample WorMetvaBAHAMAS1_FD_61260 | JGI IMG/M metagenome (GOLD analysis project Ga0049105, IMG submission 61260) | Worm MetaG Olavius vacuus BAHAMAS.1 | ecosystem: Host-associated > Annelida > Digestive system > Unclassified | place: Germany: Marburg | collected 2013-04-09 | reverse complement strand
ACTAAACCTGATCTTTGCACTGCTCAGCATGTCTCTTCTCATCTTCCGCTTGTAGCTGAAGTTCTTTCGTTTTCTTCTCCAACTTACGGTTTGTCTTCCCGGCAGCCTGTCGCTCCCTGTGAAAACGACAGTGCGAGTGACTTGCACATACGCATTAACACAACTCCCTCATAACAACAAAGAACATAGTGACTAGTGAATTAAATCACAAAGAGAACATAAACGAGCCGTGATATGCAGAAAATATATTGCACAACAGCAAGGTCTGTTGCATATAATTTCTGAGCGCGTGACAGCTAAAATCACACAAACTAGCACATGACCCAACCCGGCCACATGGCAGGCGCAAGTAACAGCCAGTGCCTTTAACTGACCAGATCAGTATGCCACCAGTTCTGATAATTACCATGCAGAAATTGCCGTATTTTGCCTAGCAACGGCCATGACCACTACTGGTACTCATTGTGCCTTGATGCAGAAAGATGGCCAGGTTAAGTTGGTATGGGTGGCTGATTATATAATAAGACAAATATCAGCATAAAGATAAGTTACTCTTCTTATCACTAAATTAACTGTAGAGTAATTTTACCAATCCCAGTTGATGCATTATTGAACTACTAACGCCACAGTGGTATAGAATGACTATTATCATGCTGAAACTGTTTAACACTGTGATTCACGATAATGCAACTGTAAACAGGTAAGTTGTGACTGTATCCAAACTACATATTAAATTCCTAAATTCCTGACAGCTAATTAAGACAGCTCAGTTATACAAATTCAGCAGCTCGTGAAACTATAGTGTTATAAGTGATTATCCTCAAGACACAGTACTTCATCTCTGTGTCGAGCTGTTCTTCAAGGTTGGCAATGCGACTCTCAAGAGAGGTCATCGCCGTCTTGAAGCGAGTCCGAGTGTCGGCCTCCAGGTCAGCAAGTTTTGCACGGAGCTCGGCATTCTGTCGTTCCAGCACTGCGCGCTCCGTCTCCGCCTTGTTGCCGATGACGTTCATATTGTCACGCTCAGTAGTTAGCTGATCCACCTGGTGAAGGACATGAACATGAACAAAAGTTAAGTGATGAGCAAGTAGAGTATGTCCCACTTGATGCATTAATGGTCATTTTGGAGACCAAGTACAATAGACTGCACTGATTTTGGTAACCAAGTGCCCAGCAACCAGGAGAAAATATTTTAACACACAGAAATCTAGCTGTACAACAAACTGACTCCAGTGAAGATAAACACACACTAAACTTTAGCCTAAAGGCTCTAGATCTAGATCTAGGCTCTAGATCATTAACTGGTGGCAATAAAAACTGTTCATGTAAGTGTGCTTATAACTGTACATAACATCAGTACACAATATAGAACATGACAGTTCTGATAAACTTTTCTCTCTTATTCTCTGGACATGCGTAACATTGGAAGCAAGGGGAAACACAAGTTAAATATGAGCATATGAATAAACACTAAGCAACGAAGTATTTGCCAGTTTACTCACAAACTTACTCCATAAACCACATGAACTGTCATGTATGGGCACTGCCTGCAGGGATTGCCATAACAAAATCAACAATGGCAAAGGAGACGGCCACATAGTGGCACTTAATAATATACAGAGGTATCTGAAGTTGTGGAAAGCAAAGTAAATTATCATCTACAGTTCACTTCTGATTTTTAAGACATGCTGTTATTACAGACTTAGTCTACATGTATATGATCACTAAAATACAATGAAACAATCACAGTCTAAACATAACTTTAAACATCTGTGCATTTTTACCACCGTGACAGAACATTTAAACGAAAGACAGATACTATCAGATGCACACAAATTACTTATCACAGAGACGTATTATTGCAGGTAAGGGGCAAACGATGTAGGTAGCTGGCTGACATACCTGAGCAGTCAGTCGGCGAACACGATCATTAAGCTGTTCTACGTTACTCTGTTCATCCTCCAACTCGTCCTCCAACTCAGAAATCTTGGCATCTAGTCGAGCCTTCTCCTCCGGAGGCAATCCTCTGCTGCATTACATATACACAAATTAACATTAACAAGGTGCTGCTTCGGCACAGATCATATCAATATAATAATGCAACATCACTCAAGATAGGTAATGGTATGGCTTACCATTCACGAGTACACATCTACCGGTAGATACTTCATCAGCCACCCATGCCGACTGAGCCATGAATAAGTATTTAAGTACAATAACTAAAACAGTGGCAGTGCTATCAAAGAAAGGGCATAGTCTCCATGATGTAGTCTGGCACGTCTTAGACAGCAGTGTAATGGCTCAGTAAGCTGCATAAGGGTCTGGGTTATTACTGCATCGGCTACCACATCATCGACAACTAAGGCTGTAAATTTCTCGCTGGCATAGTGGGATTCGCAAAATTCACAAATTTAAGCTACCTACATGAATATCAATGTTTTTCTGCAATAGCTGTGATCACCATGAATTTGACTGTTGCATCCTAACATTTATCCTCAATTATCAAAAAATTCATCATCAATGATGTATTTGTGAATACTCATTAATTTTACATTGAAATGTCAGTGTTCATTAAGTGAGTGCTCCGAAGTGACGTCGTTGCGCTGTTGTTAAGTGGTGAATGAATCTTGTTCATTTTAAACCCTAAAACCTGAATATAATGCTTTTATAATATGCTACTATCAAACCACAAATTTTGCGATTTTCACTGCAAGGCAGCTGTGATTTTTTTTTCACTTTTTGGCTGCAAAAAATTTACAGCCTCATTGATAACTGATTTGTCCTATACACAAAAGGCTATTATTACTGCTGATCACACTACTCCTCTGATTTAGCCTAAGCATGTGCGCCAATGCAGCAGCCGATCAGTAAAAATCTATACTGGCTATGCAATACTGGCTTAACAGGGCGACAGACCAAGTTCATCTCAAAGGCTGAAGTTGAAGTTAAGTAAGGTTTAACATCCCACCAAACACATTATAGGTCATACCAAGGATGGGATTATACAGATCAAAGGACCCAACCAACAGTGTCAAAGCACTGAAGGAAGATAGGTTCCTAAGGATTATGCTTCAATCCCACCAGATCCGTCCTACCGTGTCACAATAATACGACATGCAGTATGAAAAAACACAAAGTACACAAAATGCACGAACATAAACACAAATCAATCTATGCAAAGACTGAAAACGGGTTAAGTGTCCCACTTACTAATTGAGGATGACAACTATTCATCTTCTTTGTCACAAAAAATGACAATATGAACAACAACAATAAGAACAACAACAACAGCAACAATGAACAACAACAAATATAACACGATGAGATTTCGGACAACATACACACACAGATAACAGTTCAGTCACCAGCTGCAACTGATGACAACAAACACATGGCACAAATATCATCTTCACAAACACAACCTGTTAGCAGTCTGCATCTCATCGGCTATTTCCTCTTTCTCCGCCTGCAGATCTTTCCGAGCTCGCTCTGAGGACAACAGATCCTGCTGAGCATGCAGGAGGTCTGCTTCCAGAGACTTGTATTTCTTCTCAAGCTCTTTCGCCGATCCTGCTACCTCTTCCCGCAGCGTACGCTCCGACTCCAATTCCAACTGTGCATCTTTCAGGTTTGCCTAGCAAACCACACCATATACACTTATCATTATATGTCAAAGATATGACCATAAAAATCAACTGTGTGCAAATCCTCTCAGTCACAAAAGTCCATACTGTCAAATATAGCTTCCATTCACTGTTGACTGTTGCTGCTATCAGTCGCTACAGACATGCAGATAAAAGTGACAAAATGTGAAAAGAAAACTATAAAAGTCGCTCATGCTAAGTTTATGTTATCTTACAACACCACATTTATTCTTATTATCAATTATCGACATACAGTGTACATGCCGAGTCTAACTATAATACAGGGTGCCGTAGCTGTATACCTAAACTTATACCTCGGTAAATAACAATGTTGCATACTAAGTTATTACAAGTAACAGAGTAACAGTAGCAAGTTGCTTTTAACAGCACGATAGCGATGAGTTACGATTTCAGAAATGTAACATAAGTAACGGTAACAAAATATTATGTGTCGTTATTCAGTCTATTTTCACTTAATCCATTTTCAAAGCTAACTTCTGTTTCTGTTCTCCAAATAATCTGAAACAAGAGTCCCATGTTGTACTAATTACATTTTATACTCATTTCTTTGACATAAATGACACTGTTTTCTTTAAACTAAGACATCTGAGAGTCTTAATAATATTTTCCAACCATTCTATTTCACTAAAACGTCAAAATTATCTTTAAAATGCAATGGTAACTGTAAGAAGTTACGTTTTTTCATTGATCAACTTGGAACAGTAACACGTTACTTTCTAAATGTAATTTCTCCAACGTTGGTAGAACAGACCAGAGATGAGCTACTAATACCACACACCTGAGCCCTCTTCAGCTGCTTAGCAATGTCATCCTTGGCCTTGGTCACAATATCGACCTGCTGCGCAGACATTCTCAGGTCTGCCTCAAGCTTCTTGCGTGCTCCGGCAGAAGCAAGCCGCTGCTTACGTTCTTCGTCAAGCTCAGTCTCCACGTCACGCAACTGCAAACACATGTCCATTCAATGTCTTAAATACAGACTTACTTGTCATTATGGTAAACGAGACCCAGTCAACATTGCCCTGTCATAGGTCTGTGACACACAGGTGCAGTAAAGTTCCAAGTTTATGCACTCTTCAGAATATGTTCTCATGCAAACACCTGTGAAGAGATGGGTCACAAACCGACCTCTAAACTGTCCACCATTAACACAGGTTGGGCACAGCTGTGTTGGAAGTGAGTTCCAGATGATGGGGGCTGTGATGTGGAAGCTCCAATGAGTTGAGTTCTGGTCCGAGGAACACCATGCATTCAGCCGAACACAGATGTGCCCAACCACAAAGTCAGCTACTGGCAGTGGCACGCAAACTGAGACGTGTTTGAAATGGCCGGACCAGTTCCACATACATAGTCGAAGACAGTATCAGCCACCTTAAACAGTATCTACCGACATACTGGCAGCCAGTGAAACATATCAACTAGTGTGATGTGTTGAAACTTATCAGCACCAATGACTAGATGGGCAGCGGCATTCAGAACCATCTGCAACCGACGAATGACCAGTGCCAACATGCGGCCGTTGGCTACAATAACCAGTCATGTGAGGACTTGTTTGATGTATGGCAATGAAACCTGGCCAGTACACTTATATCTAATGCAAAATAGCATTTACAGATTACGAAAAAGTGCACAATAAAATTTTAAAAAAAATGCACAATAAACGGAGATGCCCTGTGGCTGGGAAGGAATCCACAGGCTTGGCTGAAAGCAAAGGCCACCTACCAGCACGTTTATGAGTCAGTCACCTGCGGGCTAACTGCCTTGAGTTTGGAATCAGCTCCATACCCCATGCTCAACTACGAGTTTGGGATATCTTGACCTTCTCCTTTTACACAACAATAATTAAAATAATAATAAATTTAACGAAGCACTTTTATAACTGCAAGAGCAAGAAACAAACCTGTCGGGCAAGCGAGCGTTTGCCTTCTTCACTCTGTTCATCTTTTGCCTGAAGGTCGCGCTCCAGCTGCGCCTTCATCGCCTGCATGTTAACCTCCAGTCTCAACTTGGCATCTTCACTTGCCTGCACTTCGTCTTCAAGCTCTTCAATCTGTGCTTTCTGCTCTGCCAGTTGTGTCTCAAGAACACGTCGTGCTTTATCCAACTCGTGCATCTGTTCCAACAACCAGCGACACCGGACACATACTATTTTTTACAATACAATGCAATTAATATAGTGTCATAAATTCAAAGTAGAGTCAGAGACACTTGGTCACAAGGATAATACAACATTATGTGATATAGCACATTTACAGCCAGTGCAAATAATAAAAAAGTGCAAATTTGGGTTTTATAACACCTGAGCTCTTGAGGTTCCCAAGATCGATCGAACATGCTGTGACTTTTAAATGCTGTCTTAAACCACAAATTCAAACATTTATTTTAGCTCCAGTTTGTCTCGTCTCTGTTTTATTCTTATCATTGTTGAGAACTGTCTTCTGCTGCCACTGTATCTAATGAAGAAAAACAATAATTATGGCACAAATGCATATCCAGCACTTTCAACAGATGACTCACTGATGCAACGTCACATAAACACGTACATTTTTCCCAACATCGTCTTTCGATGACATGAGTTCACTGAGCTCCGCCTGCTGTTGTTGATTAACTCTTTCGGCATCAGCAAGACGGTTCTGCAACTCTTCCAGCTCTCGACTTTGACTGATAATCTTCGTCTCTTTCTCACGACTGTCACGCTCGGCTGCATCACGCTCGGCTGCCAACCTACATCGCATCACAACCATTCATTATGTGCAAAACAAGACAAAACAGGACGTCCAACACTGAATAAAACTTACTCAGCACAGACATAAGCAAATATGCACAGATGGGGACTTGCCATATCAGCAATATGTGAACATGGCCAACAGCAGATCATGAACACATAGTCGACATGTGCCCAGTAACAAAACTTGAAGGTGGATTGCAACTAGTCCATGAAGCTGATGATGATGATAATGTATTTAATGCATTTAACTGGCTGAAAACTACAGCGATTACAGCGGAAACTGTAAAATAAAATGAATACGAATGAATAATAAGGTAAACACATGTTCCTGTGTCAAACAGAAATAGACGTTAACTACTATGTCAAGTTGAACAGCACAATACAAAAAAAATTAATTACTTCTCCGAGACAGCTTTTTCTTCAGCGAGATTCTGATCAAACTTTCGCTGCTTCTTTTCCAGTGCAGAAACTTGAGCTCGTTGGTTTTCCAAGGCAATGTTTGTGTCTTCAAGCTAACACAGATATCATAGCACGTCAACATGTAGTGTACTGTATAATAAATCACAGAGTCAATCCTCCTCAATCCACTGGAAACATCTTAGTGGCAACCACACACCAGCTGGCCCTCACTGCATAATCAGACACCCATCTTTCCTCCAGTTAAGCACTCACCCATAGGGTTGGTACTGCTGATGATGAAAGCACAGAAAGCACAGATTGAAGAGCTTGAAGACTGTTGATATCTGAATTTGGTTTCTCTGTTGTGTAGTGTTTTTGCTGTTTTTAATGCTTTGTGTTTTAATTTGTATGTTTGTAGTGTAATGTGTGCTGCCTCTGTGGCATAATGAATAAATAATAATAATAATAATAGAGGATATCCTGGCTCTCTATCAGTTTCATCGTAATCATCTGGAGATGAACAAGGTCTACACAAAATGGCTAAAAATGCCTCATCACCTGAAGTCTCGCAGCTGGGTTTACAGTCAAACCATAGCTTAATTAAATTAAGTCCATGCTGCACATACATGTTTAATCAGTATGCAAAAGCATTTCAGTAGGACAATGTGGCTATGCAATTCCTCACTAAAAATAGCCAAATACAAACAAAATGAAAAGAATATCTACAGAGAAAAACCATTTAACTAACAGTAAAGTAAACGACAAAATAAAAGTTTAGAAAAAATCAACACAGCATTGCAAATACAACACATACCTCCGTCATCAGTTTCTTCTTTGATTTATTGAGTTTATCATTAGTGTCAAGCAACGTCGTTACTTTCCCCTGAAGAACTTCTATGTCATGAACAATCTTCTTTTTGTATTCCTCCGCTGCACTTGCCGAAGACAATTCTTCATCCAGACGCTTCTTGTACTCTGCCAACTATGTACCACATTGTACGAATGTCATTTGTATGAATGTTACATACATGCATGAATGCTGCATGCAGCAGAGTACTTACAAACATCGGTTCTTATCATGATTAGCAGGTAAAGGGAAGGCTACCAAGCTCCAACGAGAGCACAGGCAGGTGCTCAATGCTCACCTCACTCTCATTGGTTGAGCCCACAGGTGGGTACATTATTATTATTACATGTATTTGGTAATGCTCCATGGGTCGTTAAAATAACCAAATTGTGGGAGTGATTAAGTCTGTGACATGTGGTCAGTGTGTTGTTAATCTTGTGTGCTTCAAGGTGGCAACAGCACCAAAGTCTGACCACTCCATTAGTTCTGGGCAACAACTCCATCAAACCTGTATGCAGCATCCACGACCTGGGAATTCCGATTCTGACTATGGTCACCTTTGCAGCCTCAGCAGTGGTAACCAGACATTAATCTACAGCTATCATTTCATGACCACACACTGCATTCCAATGTATGAGGCAAACTTATCACTTACAGCTAACTGCAAAGCAACTACATAATCAAAATACAGAACAAATATACACAAAAATAATAATTACTAATAAAACTAATGCATGGGATAACATTTACAGTGCTGTGATCATTGCAAGACTTCATTCAGTTCATCTAACAAAATGTATGTAGTACAGCGTAGTGCAGCTGCCGGCACTCAGACCTAGCCAACCCACTTGAGCTGTAAGTCCACCTGTAGCCTACTATCACCTACACCTGTCTCTGCCATTTAGTATTACTCAACTCAAATAGTAATACTCTTTTCAAAGTCCCACAGAAGCTAATTACTGCTTTTACATTAATAAAAAAATCTGAAGAATGCTAAGACAAGTCACAAGTCAATTGGTAAGTGGTTAAAAACAAAAATTCATAGCAGACATATGGCATTCTACCTGTGCATTTTGAGTTTGTATCTTGACCTCCTGCTGCTGGACAACTTCAGTCTGTTCTTCAAGCTGCTCTCGGAGTCCAGCTGCGTGTGATTCGACAGTGCGTAGCTGGGCCTGGAGCTCGGCCTGGTGCTGGGCATCATTCTGTGTGGCTTGCTGTGCCTCAGTCAACTGAATCTCCAGCGCTGAGCACTGCCGTGCCAGAGCTGCCGAACGTGTATCAGCCTGTGTGTTCTGCGACTGCGCCGCATCCAACTCGGCCTAGGTTACACATATATAAACATACATACATACATACATACATATAAACACTGCAAAATACGTACACACCTACATAATTTCATACACTGCCATATGCTTCTTTTCATTGCTAAGTGCTGTTTAAGTCTCCTTAAACTCTGCCGCACTCTAATGATTCAACAACAATGACAACAACATCAACAATAATATTAATTTCAGTGGCTACTAATTAACAACAATAGAAAAATGGTTTTATGACCCATGCTGTAAAACAACCTCAGCCAGCCTATACCAGATTCATCTCTAAAATCAATGAATCACACATTTTCACTACTATCAGCCTAGACACCTTTTCTCTACCTTCTCTATTACAAACTCCAGTAATATCACTTGGTTAGATTCAATTTATTTCCAGTTAAATTTCACTTCACAATACATTTCCACGAACAATAATTCAAAAACAGCAACAAAGTAATTAAATAATTCACAGATATAGCTGTCACTGATATTCCATATTGAATTCTGCCATTTTCCTATCTCCAGGCTGTCGCCATTAACACAGTGCTGGCATTATCATGCAGCCTGTGACTATCAACAAGAAACATGACGCCCAACTTAAGCATCAACGTAATCATTTTAACACACTGCTGCATATATGCCAACTGCTCACAAATGGTGCCTGCATGCATACCTGTAACTTGTTCAGTTTCTCTGCAAGTTCAGTGGACTTCGCTTCGGTCTCAGCAAGTCGTACACTGGTCTCCTGCAGCTGAGCATCAGCCAGCTTGCGTCGTCGTTCAGCTTCTTGTCTGGCAGTGACTGCCTGCTTCAGCTCAGCTGTCACGTCATTGTTTGCCTGCTCCAGACCCTGCTTCGCTTTCTCCACCGACATCTTTGACTGTAGATGCAATAGCACAGAACATCACAAACAGCCGCTACACTGAACTGTTATTCAGTTGAGACTGTACTAAATAAACTTCTGGTTTCTGCCGCAATTCCTGGGCGGCAGCCGTTGTGTTCATCGAGTCTTCTAGCTGTCTAAAACCATACTCACTCACTTAATACAATACTAATATATGTATCAATTTACTGCAAATATAACATCTAACCTCTACTGACTACATTACACTGTGACGCATAAGTAAAAATAACTGTCACATAAACTTACTGTAGATTATACTAAATAAACTAAAGCATATGAACAGTGCTATAAATCTGACCTTTTTGACTTGATCCATCTGTTCGTTGACCTGTTCCAGTTGCTGCGTATGCCTGTGTCTCAAGTCCTGCAGCTGTGCATCGTGTGCGCGAGCAGTCTCCTCCAGCTGCTTCTTCAGTTCCGTCACTTCCACTTCTCGTTTCTGCCGCAATTCCTGGGCGGCAGCCGTTGTGTCCATCGAGTCTTCTAGCTCGCTCTTTAATGCTTCCAGCTCCTATCGATCAAACCAATGAATTAATCAATCAATCGATCGATCGATCAGCCAGATCTATATTTTCTCGCCGTAATTTGCAAGGAAATCGGACATGCCTTATGAATAATAAAGCTAACGTCAAACCTTCAACTGTGCAAAAGATGAGACAGTTCAGTTTTCAAAACGCCTCTGGAACTGAACAAGCTATAAGTGCTATTATGATCTTGGTCGGTTCCATAATGAACAAAACCAGAGTACAAATATCTGGCATTTGAGATACCCCAAATGCCTGGACATGTGAAAGCCACACACTCAACACAACCACTTTAATGGGCATCTTTAAACTTCACTGCAAATTCTTTTACAAGCCAGGTGTTCTTCCTTAGGTCTAACCAATAGTGTTAATGCTCAGCAAGGACGAAATATTACAGCTAGAAAGTTCAGTACATCGCACTCACTTGCATGATAACAAAACACCATACTTACTTACTTATTAACTTACCAAGCAAATGCCTGCAGATGAATGCCAGTAACTTAAGTAACTTAACTAGCATCATGTGACACATCAAACCTCTGCAAGGTCACGCTTTTGCTTGTCAGCTTTGTTGCGTGATTCTCTTTCACTCTCGAGGTCTTCAGTTATTTCCTGTTTCTGACTCTCAACCTCACGAATCTGCTTCTGCAGCGAAGCCCGGCCGGCAACTTCTTCCTCAACGCTGCAAACAATCACACGTCACCACGATCACACCAGCTCCCATCGTCAATTATTCCTAAGTATGTGCTTTAAAACTTATTTTAAAAAGCAATAACACAGGCTGAAACATTTCAATCAACTAACTGTGTTTAACACTGTTAAAATTTCAATGCACTGTTACTGACTATCTCATGTATTCGCTCATTTGATCTTAGCACAGAAGATGTCTGCATTCAATTTACTGTATTTCATGAGGCACAAACTATTTCTAAATCTACAATGAAATTAACAACCAGGAGCTCTTCTTCTGCCATTTTAAATCTGGCAAAATAAAAATAGATGCCGTTCAATATAAGTATCATACACAGGGAAATTCAATTATTGAACAAATGCTCCTTATTGAGGATATAACTTTTCCTAACTCACCTAACATGTCACTTAACTAAATTTATTTCAGGAGTGCTGTCTTCGTTGTGGTTTCTAGCCATCCAAGAGTGTCACCTGCAATGTCAATGATTGCGATCACGCTGATCAACCTTTAAAAATTGTTAACGGGCACAGGTCCACTACATGGTTCATGGTCTGCTGTTATCCCTTTGTGAAGATTTACAAGTGGTGGACCTTGACCTGTCAGGAAGTGACTTACCAGGGACCATGTGAGACCAGATTAAAACCCAGCTGCTGGATAGTTACTGACCACAGAAAATGACAATGTTCCTTTCACTGCAGTTATCTCCAAGATTTCACAAAATGCATACGACATACTTGCTTAGTAAAATAGTTTGTTTGCCTCAGCAACAACCAAATATCAATAACTGTACCGGTTGAGTGATGTCTGAAGTTCTTGTTCACGTCTATTCAGCTGAGCTTGGACATCGTGAAGCTGCGACGTTCGCTCGGCAAGCTGTTCGCGAACATCTGCCAACTCCATTTCTAGACGCCGTCGAACCTTCTCTAGCTCTTGTCTCAACTTCACATTTGAAAAAAGCAACGCATTAATGCAAATTTATAAAATGCTCTAAAAGCAGAAGGGTTGAATTAGTGCAGTTTTATGCCCCAATCAACACATAATAGGTCATTTCCGAGACGAGGCTATAAGCAACAGTCACTAATCATTAATAAAGGTTCCATATGCCTGTAATACATACAATGTAACAATACTGTGAACAAAAGAACATAACAGGCAGCAAAGAGCAGACTATACTAGTGACACCTTAATTTCAATGCGCCATGTAGAAGTCGATTTACTTACTTACACTACTGACTGACACCGATTTCTAGATTCCACATCTCGCACTACATCAATTAACATATCACTGATGTACTGTTACCTCTTGCTCTTTGCGAAGTCTCTCTTCCAAGTCGGCAACAAGAGCCTCCAGCTTGCTCTTCTGTTTCGCAGCCATTTTGCTACGTTCCTCTTCTTCAGCGAGATGACTCGATAA
>Ga0049105_1000742_pt1 | contig 12515 bp, 5 predicted proteins | sample WorMetvaBAHAMAS1_FD_61260 | JGI IMG/M metagenome (GOLD analysis project Ga0049105, IMG submission 61260) | Worm MetaG Olavius vacuus BAHAMAS.1 | ecosystem: Host-associated > Annelida > Digestive system > Unclassified | place: Germany: Marburg | collected 2013-04-09 | reverse complement strand
ACTGACACACGGAACGTCACCTCGGGCAATGCAGATTAACCACCTAAATGCCTGAACAGATCCAATATCTAAATAGGCAGAGCTATCTAATTCCAGGTAATTAACTGCACTGGTGCTGACGAACTCACTACAATCAAGAGACAAGACACCAAAGACAGACAAACTGACCCTAGTTAAGAAAACATGCAAAAAAACACATACCAACAGGCCAAAGCTCACCTATCAGAACTCCTTATAAGAGTGTGATTATGACCAGACACAAAGGTGGTACACAATTTTTAAACAGGCCGAACTATTTGTTCTTAAACAGGACTGAACAACAGGCATCTGATATTTACCATATTCTGTTAACAACACTGCATCGAGCCAAAGCAACTTAGGATTTTCTTACAAAAACAAATAACATCCAACGGGAGATAAAAATGTTTATTGAAAGCTAGAAATTATAAACAGACGATGCGGATATCTACCCCAGGTGCAACGGAAGCTGTTGGAAGTGACGCGACCTTTGATTTGAAGCTTTGATGGATGCTGCGGCCGGTCTGGCAACGTCCGAAAACACACTACGTCGCTCCACTTGCTGTTGCCTTCCTCGTTTGTTGCTTGAAGCTAACCACAAACGTATCAATAAATGCTATCACAGCAACGTTTTACATTCGGTGAAAGTAAACTACCAATGATTCATACATAAGAAGATGAAGTGTACTATTTCGCTGCTGCCTGCCTGCCGATTTGACACGTTGCCGGATCCAATATATCTGAAAATTAGGCACCTGACAAAGTACCTGTGTTTGGCCGAGATAGCAAGGCTTGGTGATCTGCAAAGTGCAAAAGATGGTCCAATGACATCACAGATTGATACAGGTATATGCTGTAAAAGACTGTCAGACCAGTGAGTGTCAGAGAAGACAGTTAGGAATTACAGGCCTCAACAGCCCACACCAGTCACGAAACCGAAAGTGTTACGTACGGTAGTTGTCATTTTTTCTCTCATTTTTTTCTGTTCTGTCTGTACTCTGTATGTCGTAGTGGAGAATGAATGTGCATAAAGAATGCGCAAATACAGTTTAACTTATACTTGACAGATAATGCGTCATTTTAGAGACATGCCTTTCTAAGGAACCGAGACAACATATGAGCTATGATGTTTGTCTGGAAGTAACAGGGAAGACTATCAGAACTGTTCTGTGTTGTATTGTGTACTGAAGCTGTGCATAGTCATAAGCAGTTCTTACAGTTCTCTGGATTGGGTTTTGTCACACTGGGCCCATTTCACTGTGCATAGATATATTTGTGTTTATCTGTGTGTATTTTGTGTGTTTTTGTTTCATACTGCATAGTTGCTGTATTATTGTGAGCACGGTGGGGTACGTCGACCTGATGGGATTGAAGCCTAATCCTTAGAACCTATCTTCCTTCAGTGCTTTGACACTGTTGGTTGGGTCATTTGACCCGTAAAAACCCATCCCCGATATGACCTATAATGTGTCTGGTGGGACGTTAAACCTTGCTCTATCTATCTATCTAAGCAACTGAGTGGACTGCTAGAAGAATACGCTGCGGCAAATTCTGAGTAACATTCACCTGATGCCGAAACACAGACATATATCTTCAACGAGGACCTGAATGTGCGGTCACTTACCCTGAATTTATACTCAGTGTTACGACGCAGCTGAGATATCTTGTAAGACAACTCGCTGCCGTTGTACACGGTGAGGAAGCCGTGGCCCTGAAACACACAGCAAATTGCACAGATCACTAACACAGAGGTCAGCAAACTACAGACTCCATGCTACCTGCAAGGTTAAATGTTCTCACACAGCTCCATCAACATGTATGCACCCAACCATTTTTGAATAATAATCATTTAACATATTTTAAAATTGCGCTAACATGTGCGTTAATATTTTTAATCGCTCGTTAACACGTTACTAACGCACATTTTGTCTCTGCATATCTTTTGGATAGTGTCAACCAACAACTGTATGGCTAAGCATGTTGGTGCTGAAAATGGGATTTGACCTAGCTGAGCTATACAGTTGACGTTAAATAAGCGTTCACTTGTCAGTTACCATAAATTCCGCAGTCAAAAATTCTGGTGCTGAGACTTGAACTAATTTTGATGACTGAAGTCGTTTTTTGTTGTGACACTGCACTGTTTTTACGGCATTAATTTTTTTAATCGCGATTCCCCAACACATTAACTCGTCAGTTAATACGTTAATTCTCGAGCTCTAGTAACAAGTAAAAGACATACAGTAGTCTCGTCTTCCATGTGCAGAGTGAAGCTGTCGTCGCACGGCCGTTTCACCCACGAGATGGTCAGCGCTTTCACACAACACTCGGACAGCATCGGTGGGTCGGGCTGAGATGGGACTGTGCCACTTGTACAGTAGACAACAGTCGTGCTGAACCGGCTGCAAGCGCATCAACAGTTGGCAGTCAGGCATCTCTCAAGCCACATCCAGTATCTTGGTCATCTCGACCTTCTACCCTCAATAGCATGCTTAAAAGAGTATCAGCTTTCCGGCTGCGTAATAATACATGCGAGGTCTGAGGTTACTGAAGTTCAGATGCATGAGGTTGATTTGCTGAGTGCATACTTATTAGAGATGGTCAGGCAGCACTACCCTGTTGGTTTCCTAGGTCAGATGTACAAACAATTGTGAACTATATTTGCACCGCGTGAGGTGTTTTTTGTATGTTTTTTTAGTGATCCATCACTGACACTGACTCAGTTCTGTGCACGTCTGAATACTGCGTTATTCTGCAGCGCATACGAAACACTAGCATAGTGCCTACGTGACAGTTTAGGCAGTAAGGACTGTTGCGCGAACACAAATTCACTTACTTACTTACTTACTTACTATATGCCAGCTTAATAACATTTACCTCTCCAGCTCACAGCATACCAAACACGACCAAAATATCAGACGGTGAGCTCGGTGACAGTCTTCTTCATAGCATAGTTATAAGACAAAAGTTCATTCGCAATAACCTTTGGCCGACAGAGTTGACGGCAGCAAGTCGGAAAGCGTAGCTTGTCGACGGTGAAAGTTTGGTGATTTTATGCTGCTTCTGTTGACCGCTGTATACCTCCACAAAACTTGCGTCACCGTGACCCTACAGCAGCAGGCAGCAATGGCAATGTAAACTACAATGTGTATATCCGAGTATAATCATACACTGCCGAAAACTAGATTCTTTGGGCTACATTTTTGTTGCAGAGAGTACGGGGTCTAATTTCAACCACTGTAATGTAAATGTCCAGAAAGCTAATAAACTGGATGAGAAAATGCAAAACAGTAGCCACTATGCCGTTCAAGGTCATTCACTTTCAGTACCAATGGAAAGCCCGTATGCGACTTCCCATTTGTAAATAATACTAACTTACGTGCTATCTTGCACCATTTCCAAGATATGGCAGATTATTAGTCAAATATGTGCTGCTGACAGAGAGTGCCACTAAATTCACGACTGCAAAATTTGGCCTCAAGAAACTAGAGACATTGTTCTGTACAGTGGTGCAAAGCATGTTTCGGTATCTTAAACTGTTTAGGCATGGATCACAGGTGTAACAGAAAGAGAGATGAATGGACATACATTCTCTCAGTAAATGCCACAGTTAACTACGTGTGGCCAAAACTGCAAACAGCACCAGCAAAACTCTCTAACTTACAAACACGACACATCATTCGAGCATCATTTCCTACAAGCACATCAGCAGCTGAAACCATTTTACCTGATCGGACTCCAGCTTGTAGCCGGTCACCTTCGAGCCATTATCACAAACAGCCTGTCAGCACACACAAACGTCACTTTACAGTCACATGCCAGGTTCACTTGGGATAGCCAGATGCAATGACCAGCTCAAGCCTGGATTTACCTATGTGAACGTAGGTCCCTGTGCACAGCGGTCATGGAGGCCTACCACCCCTTTCCCTCCCTACCAGTTCAACTACTGGACCAACAACATCATTAATCAGCATTACGTTCAGGCAGTGTTGCACACCAAAACCATGCCAACATAAATTAGTGCATTACAATAGTAAGTAAGTAAATGTCGATCTTTAGAGCATGATTATTAAAACACCCCCAATGCGCTAACACTGAATATCTGGCAAACAGATATGTCTTCAGGTCCCACCATTGTTCAGAAAGTGGAACATTCAACAATACTGTTCAATGTTCAATATTTTCCTAATATTCAGTACTAGGAAACACAAATAATTTTTTTCTTTCAGCTGTTAGAGGTCCCAGTGCAGTGGCACACCCATATCATGTCTCAGTCCGGATCTTGAGCAGCTACAGCTAGAGGCCAAGATGACGTCAGCCAACCTGCAGCAGAGGAAGCCAGCTGCTCATTAGAACGTTTGAAGCACAGTTTTTACAGGCGCCTCCTAATGCACCTCCTACTGGCCAAGCTACAGCATCAGAGCAATGAAGAGAATTATTACTGCTGTGCAATCGCAAAGCTGCTGCAAATGTATGTTACACGTTATGTTACGAGTGATGAAGTGCGTGAAGGATGCGGATATAAGATGGTAATAAAGAAAGATATATTGAATTATTGGTCGTTGCAGCTCCATCTGAAGTGTGGTCAGTGATGCCGCAGTCCCTTGTACTGGGACTGCTGAATTACTCTTCCACACCCATGTAGCAGCCAATGAAGATGTGGCTCACCTGAGGTTGACACACGATACAAAAACGCAGACTTATTTCAGTGATATGCCACCAAGACCCAAACGTACAACAGAACAACTTACATTCCACTTGAGCTGAAGGCTGGTCTTGGTCTTTGACTGTAGCCGCGGTTGCATTGGTTGATCCGGCTCGGCAACCGACGTTGTTAACTTTACTGCCTCCGTAGCATCGCCGCGCACGTCATCCAACAAACAGCAGATCCTGCCGTCATTACAACACAGACATCATCACCCGCTGACATTCCAACTTAAGGCCGGTACACACTACTCGTGTTCACAGGCCGTTATAGACACCCGTGTTCATGGGCCGTGAACATGGGTATTGTGTACCGGCCTTCACACAAGTTATACAGTCGTAGTTGTAGCAGTCAGCTGTCATCATTATCCAAAGTCCATAGACAAAAAACGATTTACATAGTGCCATAAGTCGTGTGCGAATCTGAAGTGCACTGTGGTGATGGTCATGCATTTTGCTCTCGGTAAACAATGTTGAACAGTTCGGCTTTCAGCCTAAGGGTATATCCATGGGTATAGTAAGGTTTAATCTCCCACTCGACACATTTTAGGTCATTTCGGAGACAGCCTAAAAGTGCTAAGCAGTTCAACATCTTTGCAGTTATCAGAAAGGGGATTCCATGTTGTCAGCAACAAAAATAAAGTCATCACTGTAATATTTATAGAGTGCCACACACAAATTTTCAAAAGCAACAGAAAAGCAAGCAATCATATGGGACAAAAAAAATATTTTAATTGGGCATTCTAACCACGTACGAGTAACACATCAGTGAAAAAGACTAAGTGGTAAGCGAAAAAGACTTAGTTGGTAACAGATACACTCTGTTGACTCACTCTTCATGTACAAGCAAATGAACATGGACTAGTCCAATCTACACGCCATTTAGTGAAGATTATACAAGCGTGGAACATATGTAACACACTTTCTAGATCACTAGGTTAAATAAAATACGGCAGACTTTCAGACAACAACAGTAAAACAGCCGAAAATATTTCTAACAAATATATGCAGAGATATTTACTATAAGAACAATAACACTCCAACGAAGGAAAATTTCTGCCAATACTTAATTAAAAATGCAATAAGAAAGTAAAAGTCAGTTCTGAGAACCACGCACTTGACAAAGTAGTCGGTGGAAGGTTTCAAGTCTCGCAGTTTTATCTCAGTTGCATCACCACTGTCAGACACAAATACAACAGAACATCACTATCAATCAGCAATGACATTTCTACTGCCACCATCATCAGCTGTTACAGTATCTTCCTTATAAAATTCCACAGTGACATCAGTATCATCATCATCATCATCATCATCATCATCACCACCATGACGGCAATCGTCTACGAGTGCCTACATGGGCTGGTGCCTCCGTATCTGACCAACGACTGTGTGCCTGTGCAAGTGTGACGGGTAGACGACACCTTCAGTCTGCTAACAATCGATGTCTTGTTGTTCTGAGAACCACGACTGTGATCGGTGCACGAAACTGTACAGTCGCTGGTCCTCGTGTGCAGAACAGTTTGCCAGCGAACCTTCACTCTGCATCCATTTCTTTGCAGACTTTTGCCGTAAGACTAAAGGCATATTTGTTTGAACTGCCGTGAGTGCAACCGAGGCCAGTTTATTTTGCGCTATAAAAATGAATGCATTATTATTATTATTACTATTATTATCGATGCGTAGCCGAGACGGATGCAGCATGTGACGTCCACAGAGATCAATCTGTCAGTGATTGCATGGCTTCCGTGACACTGAGACAGGAATCATTGGCAATTACATGTAAACAGGCGGTGGTGGACTGGCATCCTCACGACAGTCCTTCCCAGCTTTCTGGAATGGATGATGATATCGACGATGAATTTAAGCGTTTATCCACATCAAAGACAAAGCTGGCTAACGACCAATTGGACATGTTCAGAAACAGACTGAAAACATTTCTGTTTAATGCATAACTGTCGACAAAGCACATCTGCGGCACTGTGAGATTTTGCACCGTAGATATGTACTACTAATAATAATAACTTATGAACACGCTGTTAGCATTCACGGATTCAGTAGGCAACGAAAAGAAACAATAAGCAGTGCCGACCTGTACATCACAGTATAAGATCCGTCGTGCTTGTCTGACAGAGAAAGCTCATACTGAAACTCCGACTGTTCGACGTCCACCATGGCCGTGTTGACGGCCGGCGGAGTCAGCTGTATCAAGGCACTGCGTGCTTCCACTTCAGACACCTTCACATCACAACAACGGCAATCAGCTCAATGGAACAACACTGTAACATCCAAAGTTAACAATGTTTTGTCTTTCAGCGACACTTTCCTTACAATGTTCTTTGATTATTTTATTCACCCATTAACAAGACACCTATCTCAGTACAAACTGGACGCTGTTGAGAACATGGTACCACTAAGATACATCGCCAAGCAACCATGCCATGATACAAGTGTAAGCTGTAATACTGTCACATAAATTCCTACACAAAATGACAATCCGAACCAGTTTCAGCTCCCAATTTAGTTACTTCTTTACGCTAACAGTGCCAGTTCAACACAATCGAAATTGAACTGTCAATATATTATTAATAATAAATATTACATTTTACGTCATTACTAATGATAGCTGTTACTAAAATGTACTGATCAGTAGAAATGTACTGCAAAAATGCTAGAGGCGTACTTCAAACAGTAACGATGACAAGTGCACAGGGCTGTTAATATTGAGACGACAATACACAGAGATGAGTCAACTCAGTGATCATCGAAGTACGACCTGTCTGTATAAGAATTTAGATGACCAGGTGTACAAACGGACAGACTGTTTGCAATAGTAAGTAAGTAAGTAGAACATTTATACAGCGCATTATGCAATGCCTCTAATGCGCTACATGCTCTAATACAGTGTAAACAAGTATGTCTGTAATGATTGCCTAAAAGTGTCTGCTGAGCGATGGTTCACGGAGATAGTGACTTGTCATTCAACAGCATACTCATACCTCTGGTTGTTCAAGTCTAGAAAGAAGTTCGTGGATGATCTTCTGTTCCTCATCTGGTTCCTGGACGTCCTTGGCAGCAGTGACGGGCGGTGTTGGCACTTCAGGACGTGTATCACCTGCATCACATTCGAGACAGTGAGTGGACAGAGTTTAATTCTCTCACTACTGAGCTTTCTGCAGTGATGGGTTCGGAAAACGAGGCATTGTACTCAACCTGCTGCCACAATGGTCTACTTACTACAAAGAGTTGCTGGCAAGCCTGGTGGGTTTGTGTGTACTGATAAGTGTAGCAAGGCACCTGCCACCACATGCCATAGCAAAAGGTTAACACCCCACTGGTCACAGGTCGGAGATGAGAAATTATATCACCCAAGTACTCCTTCAAGCGTTCACTGAAGACGTTTTTATTTTCAGCTTACTCGTGTACATAGCGCATTCGAGCTTTTTGGACGACGCGCTCTACAAATTTACTTACTTACTTACTTACTTATAAGAAGCAACTGCAGCATTCAAATGAACATACGTCTATACCACAACTGCAAGTTGTGCTGCATTTCCAGCCAAAAAAGTACAGTTTCTTATAATGCCATGTTTACTAGCTTGCAACTGTTAGAATAAAACAGGTGGGAAATTAAGGATCCCAGCTTTAAAGCACAGCAACAGTACACGGTCAGTATTTCACCAATCAGTGCTCGTTTAATGGTCTCACCATCTATGCCACACAAATGATAATGCACAGATGACCTTTGATGACGGGCAACTTTTCACGTTGTCGAGTGCCAAGAAGTCAACATTTCCAGGGTGTCTAACAGATCAGCAGGTCTGATTTCCAGTAGATTTCCAGGAGTTTCCGGGAGACATTTTGATGAAAATTCAGTAGAATTCGAGGTTTTTGAAACGGTGAATTTTATGTTAAATGAAGAAGCATGCGGTGACAGGCCGATTCTGACACCTATCACAGTGTCATCCAACCATCACTAACAGCTACAGTTATAGTTGAATACGAAACGAGATGTTTCTACTGATACATTTTGAAATACAAGAATTGTGAGTCATAATAACAACAAACACACAAACTCAGCCACAAAATTTCCAGGAGATTTTGCAAATTTCCAGAAGATTTCCAGGACTGCCAGGAGAAAAAATAACTTCAGTAGGTTTCCAGGATTTCCAGGAGTGTTAGACACCCTGCATTTCCCGCACACTTGGCTGACAAGTGAGAAGCACCTAAAAAATATTACTAACTGCGAATGAACCCCCTGCATGCTTTATAATAGCCAACGTTCTCCAACAACTGCACAGACCGTTAGTGGTGGATTTCTGTGATGTTGATATCTTTGTTTGCTGAGCGCTGTTGCTGCTGCTGCTGTTGCTTGATTTATGCTGTGAGACAAGCTTCTTGCGTAGCCGACTCCTCGTCTGCATCGTCCGTTCGTCACCTGTTACGCCGTTTCAACATGTACATCACACTGCTGACTGTGGTACCTTAGCTGAACTATTTAGAAATTATTTCGTGAAGAAAACATCCAGCGACATTTTTACATATAACTGTATAATTTTCCAAAGCTCAGTGGCCCACAAGAATGGGCCAATAGCGTGCAAGTCATTTTCTGCCTTAACAGTTACTTTTTGTAGGGTCAGGGTTCAGGTTTCATTTTTCAAAAATAATTATTACTACGAAAACGATGTTCTGTAGAAAAATTTCTTTTCGTATTTCATAATCATTCTGATGACCATAAAGCCTCACAGACAAGTCACTTCTCACAACAGTCGTGTGCCAATGGCACCTTAAACAATAATTGGTCATATCGCCAGATTTCCAGACTGCATTCGTCAAAACAAATCTCTCAGCATGTGGTATCCATGAAGGGATCCCCCACTCCTGACTAGCAAAGATCTCAAGCCCGACACTGACATCACACTCAATTATATAATCACTATCAGACATCTTGCTCCCACCAAGCAATCACCTGTGCTCAAAACTGATATACCGATACGGCCATCAGAGCTTCAAGCTGATGATGAAAATATTCTGGTGGGATTTTGTTACGACAGCCGAATGTAGTTTAATGCACTTCTGTGATCCAACATTGTTTGTTGGACTTCAGGCCAAGCATACAATACAGTGCTTACAAAAATCCTGTTTCAACAAGCCACAGAGCTTTCTCAATGAGAGATCTTCAGAGACCCAGCATGCTGTGGACAGTAAACTATTTACAGAACAGAACATTAATGAAAACTGTTTTCACATTTCTACAGACCATTACTGAAAAACAAAGAAATAAAAAACATGCAGAACATAACCTTAATGTTTCAGTGAAAAGCATTTTAACATTTACTGGTTAAAACACAGACCGGTAATTCAATTTCTAACTTTTAATTAAAACGTTACGGAGCATAATTAACACTGTACTGCGACTGTGCCACACAAGTAATCAAGAAGCAAATGTGAAATCAATGTTGGATGTAATGAGATGCGGAGAAACTGCAGCTGTCAAGCAATGATCAGCAGCTCGTGGGTGACAGAACAGTTAACTTACTCACCAGCCACAATGTTATTTTAGTTACTGATTTTAGCTTTAGTTATAGTTATTATTAGTTATAATTAGCTGAACACAATTAAGTTACAACTTCAGTTACTGGCAATGAAAACCTTAGCCATGTAAGTTTTAGTGCAAGCTTTTTTCTTTCTTCGATGCTTTGACACAGTTGGTTGGGTCACCGACCCATAAAAATCCGTCCCCAATATGACCTATGATCTGTTTGGTGGGATGTAAAACCTACTCAATCCAATCTATAGCAGTTTTAGATACAGTTAGTAAGAACTTAACACAGACCAAGATCTGTTCAACTGTCCTTAGGTAATATTTGCAAGAATATACAGCAACATTAAGAGGCAGATGCACCGACAACTAGTGAAATACGTCAGTTAACTAACCTATTAGTACATTTAACCTTAGGTTGAATCAATATTGCACGAACCACGTAATACTGGGGACAAACGAATAACAGTTAACCAGTTAAAATTAGTGACACTATTTGCTACTGGCTGATGACATGACCTAGGTTGCCACGGACAACGTGCTGTGGCGCACATTACTACGACCCAGAAGTAGTGCGGCACGTCACAACTACGTCATAGGTGATGGCGCGAGTTAAAAAGTTCATGACTGAAGCGATAAATATGAAAAATTACTTCAAACAGATTAGCTCCTGGCTATATATCTCGCACGCAGCAGTCACTCTAGAATCAGTGAACAGATACAAGTCGCTTTCGACAACGTTAATATTTTTAACCTAGTAGTTAACCTGGTTAAAATTAACTGTAGTTTTACCGTAGGTTAGGTGCTATCTGACGATGGTGAAAAGCAGTTTTCTTTAACTGTAGGTTAAGAGCTGATATAACTATGTGTTAAATTTAACTGGCGTTGGTGCAATTGGCCCTAAATGCACGATCACATGACGACTCACAATGGACAGTCGCAGATTCTAGCAGTTAAGCGCTCAGAAACACTGTCAATTACACCAAAAATAGGAATCCAAGTGATCCGCAAAATAACAACTGCGAAACAGTTTTAGTTATCACTAATTTAGGGTATTTTAGTTACAATTATTCAGCATCTATTTCTTTAACTTTTAGCTATTAGTTATCGTTGTTTGCTGCAGTTTAAGTTATAGTTACAGTTACAGCTAACGAAACATTTTGCTTTCATTGATTGACAGTTTTCACTAGCGTCATCGTTAATGAGAGATATACTACTCACCAGCCGGTCCGTGGGCATGGTGACCATGGCTGTTACACTGGTGGTGATGGTGCGGAACACCGACAGCAGGAGGCGGCTGAGCTCCAGCCGTGGTGCCCGGCGGCCCGTGCATCATCGGGGGATGATGAAGATGATGTGGTCCGGCGACTGGTCCCATGCCAGGGTGATGGTGGTGGTGTGGAGGTGGTGCCGGAGGGAAGTGCTGTGGGTACGGCACGTAGGGACCCGGGGCCGCTGCCGGACCATACGATGGGTACATTGGCGGACCACTCTGCTGTGAAACACATATCAAACCACCATTGCCGTATATACCATACGTTATCTACTGTGCTATCATTACCAACTTTTCTAAACTAACCACCACTACATACAAACAGACACACATGCACAAGCACAAGTTAGCCCCAGTGCCACACCGTCATCAGTATACCTCTGCCCCAGAGACAAAGGACGAACGGCCATGAGTCAATGGCCATCTCTCTGCAAGAAAAGTGCATTTCACCTCGCTATGACCTTGACCTTTAACCTCTGACCTAGAAAACCTTTTTGGCAATTCCCACTCACACCATGAATATTTGTGGCGTCATTAAAATCCCTTCACTTTGCACAGCTAGCATAGAGGCGTCACATAGCAAATTTTCCTGACCTTGCCACGACCTTGACCTGACCTTGAAAACCTTTTCAGCCATGCACAGTCACACGATGAACAGTTGTGGCAAGCTTCACTGAACTCCCTCCATTAAGGAGATACTGCATCACACGAAACAGGTGCTAAAGGTAAAGGTAAACGTGGATTTGTATAGTGCCTTGTCGTGATCACACCTCTAAGGCACTCAGGTATGGCACGCGTTCTCACGGGATCTCACAGTTTTACCTACACACCTCGTGTTTATCTGCTAATGGAATGAACCATACCATGCTAACACATGGACAGTCAGCCAAACGCTCAACCTTACAATATAATGCCTCTTGTAACCTACTGTTGGCAGCGGATGCATAAAACAGCAAAAGAATCGGAAAAACTGGAAACAAACTG
>Ga0049105_1000741_pt1 | contig 12517 bp, 4 predicted proteins | sample WorMetvaBAHAMAS1_FD_61260 | JGI IMG/M metagenome (GOLD analysis project Ga0049105, IMG submission 61260) | Worm MetaG Olavius vacuus BAHAMAS.1 | ecosystem: Host-associated > Annelida > Digestive system > Unclassified | place: Germany: Marburg | collected 2013-04-09 | reverse complement strand
GTGTCCCGAAACTGTGGAACTCTTTACCGTTGTCAGTCACTTCGGGATCCAACACTCACACTGACATCATTCTGTAGCAGGCTAAAGACACATCTTTTTAATATGGCCTACGGGCGCGCACTCGTGACTGCTTAGGCTGTAAGAACTCGCGCGTTATAAATTTTCTTATACATACATACATACATACATACATAGACCTATACACTGTCATTTGACGGTAACGGAAAATCGCACAATCGACTGCGCACAAATTTGACAACAAATAATGCTGCATGCTATCAAGTTAGCACGGCCGATGATCACGTGATGTTGGACCACGTGACCTGCCTCTACAAAAGTCGCACGGTTCATGGTGGTCGTCTTCACACGGATATCTTCGACGAGACTGCAGAAGACTGGCGAGCGTCTGCCCTGCAGACCTGTGACTCTACGCCAAGCAATCACACACACACACACACACACACACCCTATGTACGGTATTACACTGACAGCTTGCAATCGCCCTAGCTATTTGTAGCCGTGCTACAAGTACACATTATAGCATTATACCATGCAATTATTTGTAAAAAATACCGAAGAACGATTGAATCCAAGATACGCTTAAATCAAATGCCAAATGTTAGGCCTACTTTGGGATGTTCAGAATCGAAAGTAATATTTAAAAATACAACGTAGAAAGTGCTCGTAATCGCACGTATTCAGAAACAACACCATATTTACATCAATTTTCAGATTTTGTTCAACAGAAATAGAACAACATTTGTAGAAACCAGCCGTGTTCCCTGGCTCTAAATATGTCACCGGGTTCGGTGATCCAGAGACAATAAGCAGAGACGCCAACACCGGGGTGTAATGTTTGTTTCTTTTATTGATCAATGCCAAATCCTAAGCAGAAGCTACAAACACATTTACTGGAAGCAAAAATTAACACGTTTCGGTTTGTAGACTAGCAGGCAGTTTTAGACCTCAGGCTAATTCAATGCTGGCCACAACACATGTCAGCTGCCAGCGATATCACTGGCACAGTCAGTTTCTATTTATGGCGTGCCGCAATATCAACACAACACAATGTCATCAACCAGCAGCATGGCGCCGGGCATTAGTGTGAGAATATGTTTTAACAGCGTGTGTGATTGTCTCAACACATAAACTGATATTACAGGTAGTTACAGTGATAACCGTTTAAAACGCTTTCCGTCGTTCTACAATTAAACGTTGCCAGAATGGAATGTAAGGACAGGGAAGGTAGGAAATTTATAAGGGAACAGGCTTGCTTCCTCACATCACCGACTTTAACCACTGAGTGATTAAATAAAGGTCATGCAGAAGTCTACACCAGCAAAAAGATTCATATCCACTGCCAAGTCCCCTCCTATACCTCATCCATCAGTAGCTAGTGTACTACCTGTCAGTCATAATGTCGTAATGTGGCAACGGTCCCTTACTAGAGGCACTTTTGTATTCATTATCATGGACACGACTAGCTACAGTGTAGAAGCTTATATAGCTTACCTGTTGTGTGTGTGGTTGACGAGATGACTGACAAGGCTGGTTTGATGGTTGCTGTGATCTGTACGAGCCGCCAGTCGACGGTACAAATCCTTTCGCGAAAGGGCTCTGATAGACGCCCAGGTTCGCCGAGCAGTGATCTCGACCGTATGTCGTGGTACGGATGTCGGTCAGCCTTGTGTAACAGTCGGTGAAGTTACGACCAGCAAACGTCCTACCGGCACCGGGTGGAACACGGTGAGGATCAAGGGCAGGAAATGTTCTGCCTGGTGGCGTCTGAGTGGCGTGCGACTGCGTGAACGTACAAGGAGTACAACTAGCAGGAGTCGGTTGTACATGACTACACGCTGCCATGTCGTAGTGCGTCGTAGAATTCATAACGTCACAACCGGAGCTTCGTCGTGACGGAGTAGTTTCAAACTGTGTGTACGAGGTCGTACATTTCCTCGCCAGTCTATCATCAACGATTAAAGGCGTCCGTTGCTCACATATACTGGTGTCTATGTGACCGCAAGGACCGCAGTGCTCATCTGCCCGAGTAGGCGTCGCCAACCGTGTAGTGAATCCGCCACTGCTGGGTGGTCTTGACACTGACGCGCTTGGACATTCTAACAACCAGTCTTCCGTTTCAACGAACTGGTTGAGGTCGACAACCGATGATACGTCCCTAGCATATGACGAGTCGAACTGACGCAATGGCGCATCATCAGCTGCAGCAGCTTCTCTGTCGATTCTCACTGCAGTTGCTCTTTCAGATGAACGACGTTCTTGCGGAATTACGTAGCTGCTACTAGTGTATTGCGCTGGCCTGTATTCAATGGTAGCAGCTTCTAACTCTCGTTGACGTTCAACTGTCGTGTCGTAAGAATGTTGTTCGGAGCGTGCTGTGCTTGCTTGCTGCTGTTTCTTGGCGATGTGTTCTCGAGTAACGCTGCGAGAATCGCGAGCCTTGATGTTAGTCGTCAATGTCACGTCACTGGTGCTGGACTTTCTCTCATCAACAGACATCCTGCCGTGCGACCAGTCTGTCATCACTGCTGATGGTGCACTTGCGACTGATATCGAATCTCTAGACAGACTGTCCGCGTCACGTATGTCTGGTAGAGACCGCTGACCACCGAATGAAACTAAATCCGTTTGTTCTGCGTCGACATCACTCTTGGCTCGAGGACTCGGAGCCCACGTTACGGTTCGCCTCGGCCTATGCGTGTCTGTCTTTGACAAGGCGTCGGGTGCAGTTGCCGGAGTTGAAGACGGCACCTGACGTTGCTCAGAAACGGTCTTCATCGAGCTGCGACGCCTTTCAGTTGGCAAGCCAACTGAACCGCTGCGCACTTCATCACGATAAATAATGCCGCGTCTATCAGAGAGTCGTCTCTCATCATCAACCGCTTCTGTTTCAGTATGTCTGACATCATCTTGAGAGAACCGCGAACCACGTGCTGAACCTTCTCCAGAGATATCACGATCTGTTATTCGCACAGAAGAGGGTCGCCCAGCACTATCACTTACAGCTTTGTCTATACCTACTCCGGTAAGCGATGGGTGCATGAATTCAGAAGGATACGACACCTCAGGACCGGCTAATGGACTCGTTTGGTATTGGCCCTCAGATGGCCGCAGATCTGATCTGCGTTGCAGAGAACTAGGAAATTCATCCACTGCATCTATCACTGGCACGGTGTCTTCCGTCCACTCTGTAGACTGAACTGTTTGCCAATCATCATATTCCATCGCCTGCGAAGTCGGAGTTGCTGCACGGTAGGGAATGCCTCGAGTACCGTCGCGTGCTGTGAAATCTGCAGAAGAAGACGTGTACAGTACGTTATCTAATGACTCTTTACTACCAAGAGTTGTAGCTGACGTTTCAGTGTCAAAGGTGGCTGTAGTACTACTGTCACCTTGACGATGTGTCATTTCATCCGGTCTTACAGACACTGATTTCGACGTTTCCTTTCTACCAAGAACTGTAGTTGAAGTAGAACTATCCAACGTCGCTCTGGTTCTTTCACTTGGTCGAAAATGTGTAGATGATGGATGCACTATGTCATCTGGACTTGCAGGTACTGGTGACCTATCATCCAGTCTTCCAGCCTCAGACTGGAAAGTCTCCTTTCTGCCAAGAGATGCAGTTGAAGGTGTACTGTCGAAAGTAGCTCGAATATTATCTGGCTGCTGAAACTGCGTAGATGATCGCTGCATTGTTTCATCCAGAACTGAAGTGGAAGTTGCAGCATCCAACGTAGCACGAGTTCTGTCACGCTGTTGAAGCACACTCTCGCGTGGTGGAAACTGTGTAGAAGAGGGATGTATTATATCATCTGGCCTTGCGGGCACAGATGGTGAAGTCTCCTTTTTACCACGTGCCGTAGTTGACGTTGCACTGTCCAACGTGGCTCGGGCATTGTCGCGGGTTGAAACCTGTCTAGACGCTGGATGTATTCTTTCTGGTGGCCTCGTAGACACTGATGGCACAGTCTCCTTCCTACTGACAGCTGTAGTTGAAGTTGCAGTGTCAAGGGTAGATCTGGCTTTGGTATTCTCTCGTGAAGGGAACTGCGTCGGTACCGCAGGAACTGGTGAGAAAGACTCTTTCTGATCAACATCAGTAGTCGAAGTTGCACTGTCTAAGGTACTTCTGGCTCTCACATGTGGTGGAAACTCCATGGAAGATGGATGTAATATGTCATCTGTTCTTGCAGGTATTGACGGCAATGTTTCCTCCCTGTCAAGTGACGTAGTGGAAGTTGTAGTATCTGCCAACTTAGTTCTCAACTGCGTGTCTCTGGCTGGAAGGCTCTTAAATGACGGATGTCTAACATCATCCTGACGGACAGATGAACCTTGCATAGTGTCACCTGAAGTTGCGGTTACACTGGTGCCTTTAGCGTGGTCTCTCGTGGAAAAACGTGTAGAAGATGGGTGCATAATATCATCTGGCCTAGCAGGCACTGAAGTTGACAGTTTTGTACCACCTGCGTATCCTCTAGTAAATTCTGACCTAGTACTGTCACCAGAAGCAATACGCGTAGATGACGGATGCAAGATATCATCGGGCCTCGCAGGCTGATCATAGAGAAAGTATTCTCTGTCCATAACTGTAGTAGTTGTGGTCGTTGACTCTACGTCTGTGTGTAGTCTGCCACTACCTGTTACAAGGCCCGAAGATTTGAGCTGAATCTGGGTGAGCGATGGGTGAAGGTAGTCATCTAACTTTGCCGGAACTTGAGACGTTTGAGAAACACCTCTGGTCTGCAGTCTGGACAGCGAAGGATGCAGGGCCTCATCATATTTTGCAATGTGACTCGTTGCAGATCTAAGTTTTGTCTCAGATGAATGCAGTGCATCATCGGGCCTAGCGGGAATCATACTGGACGCTGGAGGCATTCTGTGCATCGATGGGTGGAGAAACTCGTCAGGTTTTGACAGGTCTAGTGAAAAGTCCGCCGTTTGCGTTTGGGCGATTTCACTACGTGCTAGTCTATTAGATGAGCGTTGTTGTGGATAATCAGGCCTAGTGGGAATGGAAGTCGAAGTCATCTTGTGCAGTGACGGATGGAGAAATTCATCAGGTTTAGACATGTCTCCTGGAGTGATTTTACTAAGTGAAGGATGCAGATATTCATCCGCCTGAGCCAAATGTGAAGGCACGTAACTGAAACGCCGACCAGCCTGCTCAAGTTTAGTAGCTGAAGGCTGCTGTGGGTAATCGAGCCTAGCTTGTGACGAGTGCTGATCCGACGAAAATGACGATCGAATTCTCTGTAATTCTGACAACGATTGAGCCATTCCAGATGCCATGCCTACCTTTGAAATACGATTCAACAGGGATTTAGTTTCTGGCTGTAAACCTTCATATGGGATGTCATTCAGATAGGCTTGTGAAGGAGAGCTGTCTGTCAGACCTTTGAAGCATCTTTTCTGACTGTTGAAACGATCCTGCAGAAAGTGAATGGTAGCTCTGTTAGCATCATTAGATGCATCGGGTACAGAAACGTCAAAAGTCAGCCTCTGCGTCAGTTCTGCGTGAGTGCGCTCACCACTCAAATGCGGGAAATTTGACAGAGAGATAGAGGCACCTGGTTTGAAAAGTCCACCTGACTCGGAAGGATGGTACAAGGATTTATCTCCAAAACCGATGTCACCACTGTCATCTAACAGCTGTTGACCAGAAGCCCGTGTAAGTGTGGAAACTAGTGTCTGTGGTTCTTCAGGCCTGAAAGGGGCGTACGTCAGACGACCTTGAGCCGAGAACGGCAGTGACCCAGATACATCTTCACTAGCTGTCTTTACAAGTGGCTCCTGAAGAACAGACACTTGTGCCAAACCAGTTGATCTTACATGAGGCCGGGCTGAGGCCCCTTGTATCTCTTGCAGCACAGTCTCCATCATAGCCTCTCCTCGCTGATCAGCTAATGTCTTCAGTCGATGTATAGTCTGCCGGTCAGCAGCAGAAGCCAAGCTTACTTTGGCCAGTGTGTCTCTGCTGTCACCTAGTCTAATACTAGCGGCTGTTGCCTGACTACCGAATGCTCCTTGATCCAATGACGTGGGGCGCAAATTGGGAGCTGCAAATGGAAACAATGAACCGGCTTTTGGAGTCAACTTGTACAGAGTTGTTTTGCGGCCGTCGGCATCGGTTCGCTCCACCTTCTGCACGTCTTTCATTTTATCAACCGGGACTTGGACTGACTGACTGGGTGGGCCAGCCTGGCTCACTGCAGACGGCTGAGCAACTGGAGTAGGCTGTCTGTCGGATACAGCCGGACTGGCTGGAAAAACTTGACTAGCTGGAGTAGCAGTTCGACTTAGTGGTGCTGTCTGGCTATCTGGTTGTATATCTACAGTACCGTCAGATGGTAGCAGAGGTGAAGGGGTGGTTAGTACAGTTGGTACAACAGGGATACTCAGCACAGTTTTAGTTCTATCAATACTAGACTGAGTCAGAGGAGCCTCAGGAGTTTGAGAAGGTTGAGGAGGTCGAAAAGGTTGAGGTGGTTGAGGAGTTTGGCCAAGACTGGGACTCGTGTCTCTGACAGTCGTCGGCGTGGTCACCGTCTCTGGTTCAGTCACCAACGACTCTGGCTCAGTAAGTACAATAAGCGGCGGCGACTTACGCGAATCCTCTCGTTTCATCTTCGCTATCGACCTGAGTGTCAGCGTCCGCACAACGCCTACGTCAGACTCCGAGCTCTCGCTGTCAAACAGAAATGTGCTTGTGCTACTTCTGCCCGCAGTTAACGTGTCTTCAATTGTGACGACTGTTTCGGGTGTTAAGCTCTGGCGCACTAGAGGAAAACGCCTTCCACTGTCGTCGAAACTCTTGCGTCTGTCTTCGTCCGTCGATGTGTCTGTTTGCTGCTTCTGAAGCAGACGTTTTCTCTGTAGTTTCTGTAGTGCTCTTTTCGTCAGCGTATAGTTGCGGTCGGTGCCGGCATAACTGTCCTCGGTGTCTGTGGATCGGTGGTGCCTGGTCTGACTGACAATACTGGTTTGTGAGGGCGACAGCGCCGTGTCTGAACTCATTCTGTCGACGGACGGTGACGCTACGACGTCAACGCCGATCAGCGGTCGTTGCGGTGTGTCTTTGGCGGCCAGCAGGCTCTCAGGTGCCAGTCGAGTCACTGAAGGCTGCAGCCCGACGTCAGCAAGTGCCACTTCATAAGCACCCGGCTGGTCATCTTTCAGCAAGCCAGCCTCTTCATCTTCATTCACCACGTTGTCATCATACGCATCTGCATCATCTTGTTGATCAGCAGGGTAGTTGACGGCGCCTTCTGGTTCAGGCCGAGGCACGTCAGCTTTCTCACCTGCAGTGCTGTCACAAACGTGCACAGCTCATTTTCTATTTTGCATGCATGAAATATGGATCCTGAAATTTTACTCAAAACACGTTTCTCGTCATTTTAAAATTAAATAACATTGTTTCTTGACTACTTCCCTTCCGCTGCAAGTCTGTTATCTATATCAAAGCATGTTACATCATATAACCTGCCTTTGTGCCTCTAAGTAAGTTGTGACTGCTAACGTTGTGCACAGGTCTTACAAATGTTTGTGTTATTTAGTGACCCTCGTTAAAACATTAATCAATTAAATCACTTAAATCGTTTAAACATTAATACTGGTAGAAAGAGGTATGAATGGTATGCTGCTCAGTCCATGAAGTTAGCAGCTGGCAAACTGTCGTGCAACAAAACATAATAATAATTATCATCATCATCATTAGATATGCAGAATGGGAACACCTGAGGGCAGACAACAACAGCCCAAAACATTAATGGCAACTGCATAGCAGCACTACAAAAATTTTAGTTCTGTTGTTGACAAATCATTATTTAATATCTATTGTTTATTTGACGGCAATCTTGTCTCTATTTCACAGCAACAACAAACTATTGAAATGACGAAAACAATTAAACTGCCGTGTCTGGAGAAACACTAGCTGTGAAATAGACATACTGGAAGACTGGTAGTGTTACAAATGTTCTAAAATTACTAAATTAAAGTCTTTTTATAAGTACATGACAGAGACGACAGTGAAATTCAGTACTTACAAAGCACGTCGGCAGCAGTAGAAGGCGCCAGCAAGCAGAGCCACAAGCAGAATCACACCGACAGCAACAAGTGCGATGTTCACCACTTCTACACGTGCAAACAAATTGGATGCTTCAACTGTTACGGCTGTTAAATGGCTAACAATGACCACGCTGTGCCAATCAAAACTGAGCTGACTGCTCAGTTCTCATTTCGGCAATTCTGGCGCCATTACAAATGTCATGACTTATTTACCCGTACTTACTTCATTAATTAATTAATTACTGCAGTTTAAACAAACAATGAACAAAGCAGATGACTGTTATTTGGTTAAGGATTCTCATATTATTCTTGAAACAAGTACAGTAGCATACACACACACACTTCTAACATTACATGACGTCGCCGACAAAAATAGCTTACTGTGACACAAACACAAACTGGAAAAAAACAGTGAAAACGGATTATGCCAGCATATGCAAATATTAAGAAACTGACCAACTTATTAGAAATGTAGGAAAATTTTTAGATTCTGAACATTAGGCAATCATATTGCTGTTAAGAGTAATTCGACTAACAAGGGTCAGTATTTATTGTAGGTTTTTTTCTGATACTACGTATATACGCAAACACATAAACGCTATCAATTACGTGGCACTCTTTCAGGTGTCATAATTCAAAAGAACTGGAACCAGAAATCAGGAATTAACGTTACTGTTACTAGAGAGAAATGACAATATCTGGCGGCAGCCTGTGATGACTTGTGCCGTCACTGTCACTGACACTGGTGGCTTCACTGAATTCGTTTAATGTCGTAACGAAAAAGTGCAAAGTTGAACCTTCCTGGCAGAAAGTGCCGTAGTAGGCGAAGCGACATTCGCACGAGACTTTGATGGCAGACTGTGTCTGAGAGTGGGTAGCACCTGTTCTGCGGGCAACGCACCTGCCGCCGTTCATACACGGGTTGATGTCGCCACACATGTACATCACTCACAGCAACAAACACAGCGATCACGTTCAACAGCGTCTCTGAGTATGTGAAAAACAGCTCGGTCTGAACAGACTTCTGGTGTCCAAAGCCTGATTTCTTCTGAGATTCATTACATAAGTCACTGATGGCATTAGGAAGAACAATAAAACACAAAGCTGCACCCAGTGTAGCAGAAACAGTACCACTTTGTATACAACGGACACGTTCAAGATGGAGAACGGGGCAGTAAACCATGTCAAAGAGCATCATCCGAGCTAATGTGCCTTGATCTGCATGATTGATTAATGAATCACGATCATGAATGAATAAAACGTCTCACCCTAATTTAATTTAAAGTGAACAAATTCAATAAGAAGTAAATTAAAGTAAAGGTAAATGTAGACGTAGATTTGTATAGCGCCTTGTCGTGAACACACCTCTAAGGCGATCAGGTATGGCACGTGTTCTCAAGGGATCTCACAGTTTTACCGGCACACGCTGCGTATACAAACTGTACCTACTCACACAACAAGTTCATGATAGTGGCAGCAACAGATTAACAGTTAGGTTCTAGTGTAACTGTATTATATCAGTTAAATGTCAGCAACATTCACTCATGCACTGTGGCATAAATTTGTGAGATTATTACAGATATCATATGACACTTTACACACCGGGGAGGAATGGTCGCAGATTTCACGAGAAATCACATGAGAGAGACGAAATACCATGTCTGGGTCCAAAGAAGACGGCCTAGTACAAACTTTATACTGCACCTGTTTGCTCACGTATTATTTGCATAACTAGTTTATGACAGTGCATGTAATAAAAAATGCAGCTTAAAAAGAATACAGATCACAAAATCTATATTGAAAAACAGCTGTAACTTACCAAGTTTAATATCAGCTGAGTGAGTCTGATCATTCTTGTCTATGACTACACAATGATACGTTCCACTTGAGTATTCAGTGGTCTCAAGAACTTTAAGCAATTGTCTATTAGCTTTAAATCTAAACATTTACATCACACCCACCAATGTATAGTAGATAAAGTGGCACAGCAGAAAACATTTCGGGCAGTTTAACAGCCTAGATACTGAAGCTGACACAGTAAGATCCATCCAATAATTGAAATCCGACAATAGGCCTACTTAATGATTATATGAGGCCTCACAAATTATCTTACAACAATCAATCAATCAATCATTTATTTGTGAAACATAAACAGCCAGGACAGTGACACTAGTCAATACACCTTTCAGTCGAACGCAGACCACCCATGAAGATGACACACAGAACTACTGTGTGGAGTGTCTGCACGTAACATGCCGTGCTGGCAGATGGCGGTATGCAGCAATGTGCGCTCGTACCGCCTGGCCCACGGGAAGGTAATGTCATGCCCTGAATGTCTTAAATGGACTTGCCATCACTGCAGTTGCAGTCGTGCTTTCAATTAAGGCTGTAGGTGGCGGATCACATTTCACGCCTTTTTTGCTCCTGTGACCTTGATGACCTTCACATATGAACATGACTTGACCATTCGGAAGACAAACCTGCATAGCAAAAGTTAACTTTCTAAGTCAATTATTTCAACAGTTATTGCATTACAGACAGATGTGACCGAAATTACTATGTTGCTTCGCGGGTGGTAAAAAATAATATTTTCATACAATGACAGTTGGCAACTTCCTTGACAAGTAGCTCAGCTATCACAGACAGACCGTGCTGCAGGGTGGGTTAGTTTTGGCCAAAAGTGGAAGACTGAAACGGGGAGACAATATTTTGGACATTATAGATCCATATTCAACCACTGTGACGTAACTGGCCAGCAAAGCTATCGAATTCGGTGAAAAAAACAAAATAAAGGCTACTACGCCGTTCAGGGTCATTCAAGGTCATTCAAAATTATCGAGGACGGTATCAATCGAAAGCCCGTATGCAACTTCCTATTAGTGATTAATACTAACTGACAGCCTATCTCGTACCGTTTCGGAGATATCACAGCTCATTTCTAAAATTTTTGATACTTTGCGTTTTTGAGCTACCCTTTGAGGAACTTGGGGGCAACGTACGATGTTCATGTGAGGTTCATTGGAAAGTGCGTAGTGGACTTCCTATTAGTGTTAATTGAACTTTTTCGCTAGGTGTTACGGCTGAGGCGTTACAGGCGAAATATAAAATCGGCGGGTGGGTCAGTATCCACCAAATTTTCGCGTAAAAGGGACGCCCCCACCAATGATTTTTGCACGGATAGTTAGGCCAATGAATGCTTGTACAACTTTGTCGCTGACAGTTTTCACACAAAGAAACTTTGTAGCAGACTTTCTTCAAGCGAAGTGCGATTTTACGCGGAAAACGGCCGTTTTGCGTTTTGAGCCCCCATTTGGGGACTTAGGGGCAACGTACGATGATCATCTTAGGCTCATTGGAAAGCGTGTAGTAGACTTCCTATTAGTGTTAATTGAACTTTATTGGCTAGGTGTTACGGCTGAGGCGCTACGAGCGAATATTGGTTCGAAATCGCGATTCACCAAAAATTTCATGTAGAAGCTTGGGGTCGCCCCACCAACCATTCTTCTTCTCAGAAAACTAGGCTAAATGATCTTTCGTATGGGCAGATCTTTCTCCCGTTTTGTCACAATGCACGCGTTTGACAGACAGACAGACAGACATACCGACGGACGGACGGACGGACGGACGGGCAGACAGACAGACAGCTTTCTCATCGCTAGTCTGCGATGGCATTCCATGCAGTGCGGAAAAACAGTATACAACGAGATTGCCTTCTAATCTAATGCACACCACTTGCGAATGCGTGTATTTAGTTAGACGTGGTCACTTCCAGTCACATGACAAAGATGCCGGTCACACCATTCAATTCGCTCTAGCCAAAAACCCCTTGCTGCACACCAAATTCATGGTATCTTCTATAGAATTGGAGCTGTTACCATCAAAGTTTTACAAAGCAGGAATAGCGATTTTTTGCTCCCGCGACCTTGACCTTGACCTGATGACCTTTATATACGAACTTAACTGGTATCCCATCAGGATCTACTCGCAGGCCACAAATGAGCTTTCTACGTCAAGGCATTGAAAGTTATCGCATTAGATTCAGACAGACAGACAGCCCAGACATACTGCTGCAAAACTACTACTCACCACTTTGCAAGTGGTATTAAAAATGTGCCCTACCCAGCACTGGTAACTGAGTCAGCTGAAATTTTGTCACCAAGTGGAGTCATCCAATAAAGCTGCTTCACTCCGACAACAGGATTTAATGGACAATGAAGACTTGCAGGCTGACCAAGAAATGCTCCAACGGGCAATTCTTTATTCTCTAGTTAACAAACGACAGTTAATTTTATACACTTCCGACTTCATTACATGGTTGTTGATGAGCTGCAGGTTGCATGAATTCAGCTCAAATGTTACTAAAGGGTGTTCAAAAATGTATATAGCAGCATCACGCGCATGGAACAGTCTGCCAGCTGCTCTCAGAGACACG
>Ga0049105_1000740_pt1 | contig 12525 bp, 10 predicted proteins | sample WorMetvaBAHAMAS1_FD_61260 | JGI IMG/M metagenome (GOLD analysis project Ga0049105, IMG submission 61260) | Worm MetaG Olavius vacuus BAHAMAS.1 | ecosystem: Host-associated > Annelida > Digestive system > Unclassified | place: Germany: Marburg | collected 2013-04-09 | reverse complement strand
CGCATGAACGAGAGGCTATATTTCCACTTCCGGTCTAAAATCTGACGTCACCCTCGTGTTACTCGACCCGATTGCCTTCAAGATGCGCAAATTTCGGCGATTCGGCCATAAATAAGCGTTATTTTGCGTCTTTTTAATTGCGCATGCGCGAAACGGCCGTATTACCACTTCCTGTCTAAAATCTGACGTCACCATCGTGTTCCTCGACCCCGATTTCTTATACAACGCAAGCATTTCGGCGCTTTGGCCGTAAATAAGATTTATATTGCGTATTTTTCATTGCGCATGCGCGAAAGGGCCGTATTTTCACTTCAGGTCTAAAATCTGACGTCACCATCGTGATCCTCGACCCCGATTTCCTTTAAGACGCGGGAATTTCGGCGATTCGCGTACATTTAAGGCAGATATAAGATTACTTAATATTTGCATGGGTTTTCAGGACCTCTTGTCCTAAAATGGGGATTTTTTTTGGGGGGGGGGCAAAATAGGGGAAGGGGTGGTGCGATATTGACCCCCAACGAACTCGTTCTTACTTTTCGGGGTGCTTACGTCTGTGCTAATTTTGGTGAAAATCGATCAAGAAATGCGACCGTGAGAGTGCCCACAGACGGACAGACACACAGACACACAGACGCGAACCGATTTTATAATCTGTCCCATGCTATATGCTATAGCTATGGGACAGATAATAATAACTGCCTTTTTTAATCCAGCTTGACAGTCGCACACTGGTTACATAGGATAATACGTACCAGCTGCCGCGCAGGGCAGCACAACAGATACCGGCACGCAGGCCAGGTATAACAACAGGGTTTAGCACAGGCAAGAAGCTGGCACACGCGGCGCTAAGCGGTTGGAAACAACCGCACCAGGCTTGTAACCCCGTAGGCATTCACCAGATGGCGCCACCTGAGCACACATCGATTAACAGGCCTACTACTCATTTATCGACCCCGTAAGGATGAAAGGCTGAGATGGCCTAGTTGGCTGACCGGTAGCGGACGGTTTACCCACATAGTGGTCACCCGTACGCTGCAGGCCGAGCGCAGGACAGGGTCAGTTCGCCAGCCAAAGACCGGCGTTCCGCCAACCATGCTACGCAACCTTCGATGAGAATTCTGTCTGACTGTTTGTCCATCTGTCCGTCAAACGCGTGAGTTGTGACAAAATGGAAGAAAGATCTGTCCAGATTTTTATACCATATGAAAGATCGTTTAGCCTAGTTTTCTGAGAAAAAGAATGGTTGGTGGGGAGCGACCCCTTCTCCTGAAATTTTGGGTCAACCGGCCCCCGTTGCAGCGAAATCGCCGATTTTCAACCGATATTCGCGTATAGCACCTCAGCCGTAACACCTAGCGAAAAAAGTTAAATTAACACTAATAGGAAGTCCACTACGCGCTTTCCAATCAGCCTAAGATGATCATTGTACGTTGCCCCTAAGCCCCCAAAAGGGGCTCAAAAACGCAAAACGGCCGTTTTCAGTGTAAAATCGCACTTTGCTTGAGACAGTCTCCTACAAAGTTTCTTTGTGTGAAAACTGTCAGCGATAAAGTTGTAAGGCATTCATTGGCCTAACCCTGCGGGCAAAAATTATTCGTGAGGGCGACCCCTTCTATTGAAAGTTTGGGTCAAAGTGACCGCGTTGGAGCGAAATCGCCGATTTGCGATCTATTTTCGCTCGTAGCGCCTTAGCCGTAACACCTAGCGAAAAAAGTTCAATTAACACTAATAGGAAGTTCACCAAGCGCTTTCCAATGAGCCCAAGATGAACACGGTACGTTGTCCCTAAGCCCCCAAAGGGGTGCTCAAAAACGTAAAGTGTCAAAAATTTTAACAATAAGCGGCAATAATTCCGAAACGGTACGAGATAGGATGTCAGTTACTATTAATCACTAACAGGAAGTCGCATACGGGCTTTCGATTGGTACCGACCTCTATGACCTTGAATGACCTTGAACGGCGTAATAGCTCTTATTTTGCGTTTTCTCACCGAATTCGATAGCTTTGCAAGCCCATTATGTCACAGTGGTTGACCTATAATGTCCGTAAAATATTGTCTCCCAGTTCCAGTCTTCCACTTTTGGCCAAACTGGCGCACCCTGCAGCGCGATCTCTCTGCAATATCTGAGCATCTTGTTCTTTCAGTCGAAGCCAGATCACCCGCGAACACCATGGCACTGAAGCGCTGTGTACACCACATTGTAGCAACTCGGCGACTTACGGCATTTACCTGCTTCAGATCGCAAAGGTCATTTTCCTGTGACCCTTGATATACGAACTTGACCTCAAATTCTGAAGATGTACCAACATACCAAAAATTAACTTTCTAGATCAAGGCTCTCACAAATTAGAGCATTACAGACAGACAGACAGACAGACAGACACACCGACAGATGCGACCGAACGCATTTCCACGACGATTAACGAGTGGTACATGTAATAAAGTGCATTATCGCTGATGATATGACTGGGTCATACAGAACGACACAATGACAGATAATGTACAATTGTACATTACGATAAGGAAGCAGTAAGTTTGTCACGCAGGCTCACGTTGATGGAGATAACCAGCTGTGACTGAATACCTCATGACTTACAGTCAGTGACGTTCTTACGGCCAGTTGCATCAAGGTCACTCCAATCGCTCACTACTTCCATACTTTGTTGCATGAATAGCGGTCACAAAATATACTGAACTAGTTTTGAGTAGCGATTAACGTTTCATGATTTTTTGCTTAAAGTTCAGTAGAGTTCTTATTTTCTGGCATGCACCTCTAGGAGTGCGTAGCGCCATACGTAGACATCAGCCTCCACAGAGGACGGTTCTGAGCCAGGTCGACTGCTTCATTCAATGCGAGTTCTCAGATCTCGCTGGACGGTGTTCAGCCACGTGATGCTAGGGCGCTCTGGTGGTCTCCGCCAGTTCTCAGGTGGGGGAGCCGTTAGGATCATCTTGGCATCTGCTTCGTCGTCCATACGTGCAGAGTCGAGAGTTCAGAGTTAGTTAACTTTCGAATGGCGTTCATACAGCTGATCCCTGGCCTCAGACTTCTGTAAGCGCATACTGCATAGTTGTTGTATTATTGTGAGCACGGTGCGGTGGACCTGATGGGATTGAAGTCTAATCCTTAGAACCTATCTTCCTTCAGTGCTTCGACACTGTTGGTTGGGTCATTTGACCCGTAAAACCCATCCCCGATATGACCTATTATGTGTTTGGTGGGACATTAAACCTTGCTCTATCTATCTGTAAGCGCTCGCAGACTTCACACACTCCTGTCGGCTGTGATCCTGTAATCAATAAACTGGTGAACGTTTGCCGTCATGTTATAGACTGTGTGCACTATACGACTACAGACCGCGACACGCTGACGAGCTGCAGCTCAACAAGGGCGACATCATCAACCTCGTCGACGTGTGTGACGACGGATGGTTCTTGGGAACTTCAGAACGTACCAGACAATTTGGAACATTTCCTGGAAACTACGTTCGACCGGTCACCTGACAACTGTGGGCTGCTAGCACGCTGTGTAACTGTCAGAGCTAATTATCAGACTGTCTAATGTAATGGCGATGGAGAATGTAGACGACAGCAGCCTGTAAGTGTACTCATGGCCCAGTCGTTTGGCTTGTTTGAGGGTCGTCAGCACTTAGCGCTGTTCTGCTTTCATCAAATAAACCGGGTGAACGCTCGCAGTGACTTTGTCACGATGACAGCACCATAAACATTGCCACGAGTATCATCATCATTATTATTGTTAATAGCAGCAGCAGGAGGACATGTGAAACGTTAATGCCAATGACACAATGACAAAAACGAGCCAGGATACCATTTAATTCATCTATTGAACTTTTTGTCTTGTGTATGACGTAAAAACTGTATTTATGAATGATTTTTAATCTCTGCTGCCAACAATAAGCGGCGAGAGGCTAATGTTTTCGGGTCGTCAGTCTGCCTGTCCGTGCATTGTCAGTTTCTTACCTGTCATTCATTGTGATGGTCGCTTGACGAGTTTGTTTCTGGTCGATTATTGCTGCATAATGCTGACATTATGGCTCGTTATTTGTCAACTGTATCGAGTGAAGAACTTGGACCTGTGCACTTCACAACATAACTACTGTGCTTCGTGAACATTAAGTAACAACAGTATGTCTTTCAATGTGGATGAAACAGATGATCTTTTGTCTACTTTGTTATTACTTGCAAAATGTTTCCTTTTTCCATTACTGCACTTTTTCTGAAACTGCACTTTGTGTATTTTGTGTTTGTCTAGTTTGCTATTATATCTTTCAGTATGAATAAAAATAATGTTTAGGTACTGTATGCACTTATATGTATGCCTCGAGTGCAGCGAAATTACAATTAACTAGAGACTGTTCAGTGCTGTATCAGTGTTAATGGTGTACTTATCTGCAGATTTAAACTGATATTCTCACAATCATTGAGTGCAAGTCTACCTTCCTACCGATCACAGCTCCCGATAACTACTGTTTCATGCAATTATTGCAATTATGCACGGTGTTTCATCAAAATGTGTCAGTTTACTTCTAGTAATCACCCTATGAAATTGCAACCGATTTAAGTGATTCTGTTGCAGCAGACCATACCTCACACTCAGTAGATTTTGGACAGTAATCTTTATATGCCTTTAAGGTCAGCTGCAATGTCTTTATAGCAGTGTAAGAATTATTCAAATTGGTGAAGACATAGCATAGCTTTTATCAAAAACAGCCACATTTTAATGGACCACTGATTTTAGCGATATGCCACAGTTCTGTAATATATCGTAGCAACAGCTGCTCACAAACAGTAAAATGATTCAGAAGAAAGGATTCCCAGTAAGCAATATATTCATATAAATGACACTGACACGAATCAAAATATACTGCCCGAACTGTTCATTTACCGACCCCAATGGATATCTGTGATTTGATGTACAACGGATACAAACGACTCCGGATATTAACGCATAAAAACACACACAAACGCAGAACAACACACAGCTTCTGTTTAACTCCTCCATTTCTGAATGACTGCAGGAGTTTAGGCTGGGTCCCCCAAATTTATCACTAGCGAAACTGGCAGACTGCTGAAGGAGGCCAAATGCCCTTCGTGAAACCCAGCCAACGGCACTGAAGCATAGTTGTTGTTGTCTTTTGCATCGTGTGTCACATGACATCAGCGAGTTCACCGAGACCTCATCTACTATATGTAGACAGCATAGATTGAGTTAGGTTTAACGTCCCACCAAAGATTATAGGTCATATCAGGGATGGGTTTTTATGGGTCAAATGACTGACCCAACCAACAGTGTCAAAGCACTGAAGGAAGATAGGGTCCTAAGGATTAGGCTACAACCCAATCAGGTCCACCACACTGTGTTACAATAATATAACACATATGCAGTTGAAAAAAAACATAAAATACACACACAAACACAAATGCATCTACACACAGTCAAATGGGCCCAGTGAGACAAAACCCAATCCAGAGAACTGCTCCTCTAAGTGTGCTTATGACTGTACACTTTAGAACACAATACAACACAGAACAGTTCTGACAATCTCCCTTCATACCTCTAGACAACCACCATAGCTCAGTTGTTGTCTATTGGAGGAGAAAGGGAGCAGACAGCACAGGCCACCACAGAACATAGTCTGCAAACAGTGACATCAGACACTATTTGGACTTCGCCACAAATACTCTGACGCACTGAAGGCCACGAGGCAAATACAAACAATGCACGAACTGCAGCTGGTTTGCTAAAAAGATGCTAACAAAGTCGCATGTAACATGTGGAATGTTGAATATCAGACATAAATAAGACACAAAAACTGTATTGAACATAGATCAGACACAAAAACAATCAACAAATGCAACAGATCTGGAAGCAGCTGATGAAAACGATGAGAGCAGTCCTCTGCATACGGGACAATGCAAGCGGACCAGGAAAGCCTATCCAAAGAATACAAAATGTGCAGATTCCACATGCAGCAAACTAATTTACAAACATCAATATCATCCATATTCTGCAGTTACGTGTAAAAAGGCCAACATCACACAAATATTTTCGGCACCGAAACACAGACCGCCTGATGTATAGCAACATTTATTATAAAATTTTAGACGTGAATGAAACAGCACAATGGGTGAGAATTTAGCACAATGACGAAGCAGGCAGCATCACAATGAATGGCAGTCACAGGGCTGCAGCCTTACAATATCAGCAAGGCCTGAAATACCCAGTCATTTTTGCTGAAAGAAACGTTAGCATTATTTCAATGACTTCTTTTCTTTAACTGTTGACAGATAAATTATTTGTCAAGTCCAAGACCGATGGCCTAGACGTAACAACTATGACGACCAATAATACGATCCAAACTGAAGTATAAACTAACACACAATTAAGCAGCGTAGTAAACCCGGGACAATGTCAAAATTAACTGAGCAACAACTACACTACAGCTGAACACAAACTAGCTGGAACACTGTAACACATACATCAGTGACATCAATCAAAATGCCGTGGCATTACCAACGCTATTGCCATCTTACGAGAACGTGAAATGCTACTCAACTGAACTACAGAATTCAACTGATTACTGAGAACACCGAGCACCACGTCCCAGCTACACAAAGCATAACAATACACTCACGTCACAGTTACATCCAGCCCTCTAATGCAATCTGCTAATAAGCTTCATCATTCACAGCAAAATACAACCTGTGTTAACATATTTCATGCTAAACTACATTTAAGTCTACAAAACACTCAAAATATAAGAAATTAACATCAGAATTCACTGTCAAAGTATACAAGAACTACAGTAACCACCTACTCCTAGAGTTTAATTTAGTTGGTCTTTTTTAAAAGAGACATTTATTCACAGCCAAAACAAGGATCCATATTACTATCTGTTCTGCATAACAAACCACAAACTGCAGTTTGCTAATGTAATTAAACTGCAGTTTGCTAATTACATTTATTCTACAGTTAGTACTTCATAACAGTTAGGCAGAATGCATAACGTAAACAACAATAATACTAATAATAGTAATACACGCATTTCTATCTGGCAATAACACTGTAACATAGGTCACCAGATGTAGCCCACCCATCTTTGTATATACATGGTATTCCATAATTAAGGGAAACCCCCCCAGCTTTTACCAGCATAACTTACTCAATATGTGCTTTATATGCACAAAAATTTCCAGACCGCAGCGGAAGATAATGCTGTGTGAAGTGCTGTCAACATGTGTGCAGCCTTTACCATGTAATGTCTGCACCGGTGTGACGTCACAGCATCGTCAAGGTGACGGCGTCACTATGAGTCATAATTACCAGCCACCTCTGTTACTGACGTCGTATAGCGTTTGAGTAAATCGATAAAAATGATGAATATTACACAGCAACGTAGACTATATGTCAAGCCGTGTTATGATAAGAGCTAGACTTATGAAATTTCACACCATAATTTTCAAATGACTAACACCAAAATCAACTCGATCAAACTCCACTCGATCATAGATAAGAGTGACAACTGCAATAAAATCAACATAAACACCAGTAGAGGTTATAAATTATTCATTAAGCCAAGTATCTGTCTAGGCAACGATCTATGCTAAACTACTGGATAACTCTACGTCCAAAATGTCCGCTTTTCACTTTGGCACTGCACTCAGACACACGTGCTGCTGCCTGACACCGACAGTCATATCAATAACGCGTGATAAGTCGCAATGACATCACAATGATGCTAACATCACACGGTAAAGGCAGTACAGGTTGTGGAAATTCTAATAGCACATCACACAACATCATCTCCTGCTCTGGATTGGAAATTTCTGTGCTCATAAACCACATACTGGCCAAGCTATGCCGTTGAAAGCCAGGGGTTCCCTCAATTATGGAACACTGTGTATATGTATTACTTAGCTGCACAACAGCTATGACTAAAAACTATTAACAGGCTGGATTACAGGCTATTTGTTCTCAGCAGCTGATCTATCACAGTTTTCTCCAACATAGAGTGAACAGAGCGAGATTATTCACACATGCGTGAACCGGCTGTTACTTAATAATTGCTGGTAATCTTGCCTATAAAACTCTATGGCGGAGAAAACTGCTACAGACCGATGTTACTGATGACAGACATGGACTAGCATACTGGTGACACAACACTGACAAGCAGTTCATGCAAAACACGCAATCCAAATACAACAAAATACACCAATTCACATAAATTACATAAGCCATAATCACACATGAACCTAAAGAGAGATGTTATACAAAGACAATGACACAATCTGTCACGGTAACATGCCATATACAGCCGCAATCTGCAACCGCTGCCAACTAACAGCATTGATTACTGTTGCATCTGCATAGCAACATAACCACAAAAAACTTCACAGCCGATTGCTTTTCAGTAAATGAATAAGACAATGGTAAACACAGCCGGCAATACAATACAGCCCCAAAACAGCCTTGAATATTTACTTAAAATAACAGCTAACATTAAAATTTTTAAAAGTATCAAAACAGATAAATGTTTTATATGTTAACTATATTCATAGCAAGGTACTATTAACACCACACATAAAACTGTACACAATAGCATAATTCAGCATAGTTCACAAAAATACTACTTACAATATCACACAAAATTTCTCACAGCTATTTGCATTGATTACTCTGACACAAATCTGTAATAATGCTGTACAGTGATGTATCTAAATATGCAATTAGATTTTCTGAGTTTCTTATTTACATCATAAATGCAGTTGGAATTCTTCACATAAACAGACAGGCATAAAGCATTTCTTCAACCAGCAAACATGTCTTTGTTCAAACTGTTTCAGGTTTGACTTGTTTGCATTCAAAATGACAATGTTTTCCCATCTGGCATAAAATATATAATTGATATCCTGTATATTACACAGTTTGCAAAAACTGACACAAGTGCTTCGTTTATGCATAAAAGCAAAATTATGCCAAAACGGCTAATTAAATGAGACTGTTTGACTGTTTGCTTGTGAGAGTCACGCCTCTGTAATGACATCAAAGATGACCATTATAAGTACTTCAGAAGTCAAAGTACACAGTGTGTCATAATTACCAGACCCCTAGCTTTCAACAGCATAACTCTGTCAATATTCACATTATTTATGCAAAATTTCCCAGCTAAAGCGAGAGAATGCTACACAACATGCTAAAAAAATGGTCCAAATCCAGTAATGCTTCTATGATGTAAAGTCTGCATTGGTGTGGCATCACTGTGACAGCATACTAAAAATGGTCTTCACCGATTATGATAAAGCTGCTATTAAATTTCTGCCAGGAAACAAACTGTATCGTGCTAAGCATTTTTCCACAGGAATTTCTTGCAAAGCATTGGTCACCTAATGTTTCTGCACGAATTTCATTCTTCTAAATTAATTCATTCAAAAGTTGTATGACAACAATTACATGTGTGATCCGGTAATCATGACACACCGGGTATTTAGTTTGCAGCATCACACACGAGAGGTATCTGAGAACATTTCAGCATTACTTGAGAATTGCAAAAATATAAAAAAAACCTAATTTGTATCAAAAATTTCAATGTTTTGATACCACTTGTTCGTTAACTTTAAACTGCGTTACAAATGCACCGCTGACAAATGGTTCAAAACACGACAGTATACCATGCTAAGAAACTTCGTTAATATCGATACCAAAGTCCTTTGCAAACTCGAGCAAAGTGCCCTTCACAAAAGACAGTACTTCACCACTCTCTGTGGGCTCCTTCGCGATGAACGGGTGCTCCAGCAGCCTGGCATAGTTGGGTCGCTCCTCAACTTCCTTCTTCAAACTATTGCAAACACACGACACTACATAGTCATTAATGTCATCAAGGACTTTCAAGTAAATCATACTTTTTATCTGCTATATCGTGACAATCGAGATGAATCTCACATAATTCAGAGTTTAACAGATGAAAAATCACATAATATATATACATATACATATATATATATATATAAGGCTAGCTGCCGTATAAATTAGGCATATGTGGTACTATACTGAATTTTCACAGTATTTTGTATAATAAAAAGTCAAGACTATGCTGTGTAGGCCAACACAAATAGCTACATGAGTCATAACACTTTATGCTACTAGTTGTTGGAACTCTAATTTCACAAGTTTTCACACTACACTTGGCACTTATGCTATACCTCATATAAAGCCCATACAGATACCATACATGCAATGAATCCACTACTGATTCTGAACAGCACAGCAATTAGAAAGCTGTATCACTATGCTGTATATGTAAACACATACAAATGGAACAGTGCTTACAGAAAAAGCACTTGAGAGACATGACAAACAAAATAGAAACAAGACTACAAACATTAGCATTACTATACTAACTTCATTTCTTAACTGTTGACTACTTGACCCAACTGTTACACGGTTTCGATCCCCATAATTACATGCCAAAAATGGCTGCCAAGACAGCCACCGGAACAAAGTCGCAAATGCATAAAATGAAAATTTTTAACAAAAATCGGCAATATTCAAATCCTGCAGCAATTTCAGTTCAAGACATCACAAATTTCAACTTCAATAAGGCCAAAGCTTAATTTCTTAAAAGAAACAGGAACACAGGCAGATCTTTGGACTTCAAATAATGGATGTCAGTGATCAACTATTGCTACAAATCTAACAGTCAGTCTTACCAACAGTTGACAAAATCATGAAACTCCTTGCTGAACTGATCGGCTGGTAATTGTGGAGGGTCACCTTCGATGACTTCCTGCATCTGCAGGAACACCGTTTTCCACTCAGAGTACGGGTGTTTTCCAGTCGCAAGCTCTATCTGATAACAATCCGACAACGCATAAATCCAAATGACGAAAGCAGACACATACACGAACATACAGTAGCAAACAGAACAACTACACTTGCATTGCACCAGTTAGTAGAAACATTGGGTGACTTTAATTTTCAATATAACTGGTTATAAACTATAGTTTTAAACCAAAGCTTAATCTGGATCTGAAAATCTAGTTTTAAACCGATGTTCAGATTAGGTTCGGTTTTAATGTTGGTTTTAAACTCAGTCTAAAACCTTGTTTTATCGGAGACGACACTTATGCACTTTGTTTACAGGCAGCAAAAGCCTAATTGTAAACGATAATGGTTACTCACGGAACGCGAATTCCTCACTGCGTTCTGCAATTAGTTAGGAACTCTGCCGCAATGGCAGCAGTGCCGGAAACATAAACATTTGCAATTTTGTTTACATTTGGTTAAAGCCAAAGTATAAGTGGTTTTGGTTTTAAACCAAAGTTAATAACTAGAGTTTTAGCAAAACTGCCTATCCAAATGCATTGTGCAAGTTCAGCTTAAACCTGGATTGTTCCGATTTTTCGGTCTTTAAACTCGGTTTTAGCGAAAGAGTTCATTCTTAAACTGAGTTTAAGACTGAACTTCAGTGTCACAGTCACTTTACTTTTTGGATTAATTTCGGTTATAAACTGTTGTAGCAAAAGTTAAAGTCACCCATTATTAAAGATGTAGACTGGCTACATATGGATAGGCATGCTGACAAAAGACAATGTTAGTCTGCTAACAAAAGACAAGATAAAAGAGCAAATTAACACGCTGAACTGCAAAAAAGAACAGAAACAAGAAGCTCAGCTGTCGCAAAGAGATCGTGCGACTGCCGTGTGTGTCAGTTTTGACCAAATATAACTGAAAGGCGATATTCTGCATTCTGCAAACCTTCTAGGTCTATCATCAACCACTGTGATGTAACTGGCCAGCAAAGCGATCAAGTTTGGTGAAATAATGCATAATAAGGGCTATTATGCCACTGAAGGTCATTCAAGTACCAATAGAAAGCCCGCATATGACTTCCTATTAGTGATTAATACTAACTGACATCCTATCTCGCACCGTTTCGAAATTATCGCAGCCCTGAAGTTTTGTTTCAAGACTTGCGTCGCGATGAAATTCGTGGATGATGATGATTATTATTACTATTGTTAAAATTTTAGATAAAAACTGGTCACTTCGTGTTTTTTAGCCCCCTTGGCGGTTTAGGGGCAACGTACACTGTTCGTCATTGTAGGCTCGTTGGAAAGCTTGTAGCGGACTTCCTCTTTGAGTTCACTGAATTTTTTTTTGCTACACATTACGGGTGAGGTGCTATGAGCGAATATTGATTGGAAAGTGACATTTTGGAATGGTCGGTCTCGGCCAAAGTTTCACGTAGTAGGGACGTCCCCCATGAACCATTTTTGCATGGATGGATAGGCCAGTGAATGCCTTACAACTCTGTCACTGACAGTTTTCACACAAAGAAACTTTGTAGCAGACTGTCTTCAAGTGAAGTGCAATTTTAGATGGAAAACAGCCATTTTGTATTTTTGAGCTCCCATTTGGCGGCTTTGATGCAACGTATGCTGTTCATCTCAGGCTCACTGGAAGCTCCAAGTGGACTTTCTACTAGTGATAATTGAATTTTTTT
>Ga0049105_1000739_pt1 | contig 12526 bp, 6 predicted proteins | sample WorMetvaBAHAMAS1_FD_61260 | JGI IMG/M metagenome (GOLD analysis project Ga0049105, IMG submission 61260) | Worm MetaG Olavius vacuus BAHAMAS.1 | ecosystem: Host-associated > Annelida > Digestive system > Unclassified | place: Germany: Marburg | collected 2013-04-09 | reverse complement strand
CTGAAATTTTGGATCAAAGTGACCGCGTTGGTGCAAAATCGCCGATTTTCGATCTATTTTCGCTCGTAGCGCCTCAGCCGTAACAGCTGTGTGAAAACTGTCGGGGACAAAGTTGTAAGATATTCATTGGCCTAACTATCGGTGCAAAAATAATTGTTGGGGGACAACCTCTTCTACCTGAAATTTTGAGTGAAATTGAATGGGTTGGTGCAAAATTTGAACAATAAGCTGCGATAACTCCGAAACGGTACGAGATAGGATGTCAGTTAATATTAATCACTAACAGGAAATCGCATACGGGCTTTCGATTGGTACCGACCTCGATGACCTTGAATGACCTTGAACGATGTAATAGCCCTTATTTTGCGTTTTTTCACGGAATTCTACAGATTTTCAGGCCGATTATATGACAGTGGTTGAAGATAGACCTATAATGTCCGTAAAATATTGTCTCCCAGTTCCAGTATTCTACTTATGGCGAAGACTGTAACGCACCCTGCAGCGCGGTCTCTCTGCGATAGCTGAGCATCTTGTTTTAGTTTTTTCTCAGTTTCCGTTCTATATTTCATGTGACGTTTATTAAAATAATAAACGTTGACAAAATAACAAACGCGTTTATTAATTTTTTTTGGTAAATGTTGCAAACGTTTGTTACATCTATGGTACATATTGGCATGGTCGGTCATTCTGATTTCTGACAGTTCACGTCACCGACAGGGATGAACGGACGGACAAAATTTCAGCAGCGTATGTCTGTCCTCTCAAGCTACCTCGCCCTATATTTTATTAAAAACGATTTTGGAAGTAAGAACTGAACGCTGTTTTATCGATGTAAATTCTTGTTATCGCTGTTGTCGGGGTTTTGAGAACGCCATTGTGCGGCCGTAATATATCAGACAAAATGCCGATCGTGATTTAGTGAACGTGACTGGCCCGGTGCTGAGACTGTGATGATATTGTGCATTGTGTGTTTTGTCACGCCAGCGCGTTATGATGCATTGCTGTCGCTTGAACTAATATTGTCGATACGATCATATCATAACGCAAAACATATAATATATGTGTGTAATTATTATACGTCGTTTCTGAGAATAAAACGTGTTCCTGATATTTTCACCATAACTTCAACAGTTTTAGAGATATTTTACACAAGTTTGTGTCATTTTATCCAGAATAAGTGGTATTTGCATTTAATTAATTAATTAATTAACTTATTTATTTGTGTATTATTAATTTACTATCATGTTTGTAAAACCCTTACCGAGTGGCCACCAAATTCACCTTACTTGAATTCTACCGACGACTATCTCTGAAGCATACTACAGCAGAAATTCTGTCACACTCAAATCACATGCAGAGATCAATCAACAGAAGTAGTATCTTTTGCAAGGGTGGTCGCAACTCGCAAATAGACCATGAGCACGTTGCCGCAGCGATTGGCCAGTGGTGCCACCGACTGAACGCGTGCATATGAAAGCCAGAGGCGGACACTATGAACAGTGTATGTCGTATGCGTTAAATGGGCAGGAATTATACGTTCGAGTGTTGTAATTATAGTTACAATGCGCTGTCACGGAACACCATGTGCACTCAGTGCAAAGTCTAAGACCACACACAGACAACACAAAGAGCCCAAGCCACTATGGTTTTTCTCTTTGTTTAATGGTCTGTCGGCCTCACTTTCGACACAATATCTATAGTACATAAGACGCCCTCATTGGCACCTTTCGTCGACAGATGTAAGCTATTTCTGCATGTTTCTTACAAAATTACCTCGACTTTTTATTACTCGGTAGTTTTTCGGTTTTTGCGCGGACAGACGGACACAAATCGACAGCCGTCTCTATAACAGTACCTGCTTCTCCAGAGTAACTGATTCGCAGGTAATATACGAAAAAGTTGATATACAGTAGGTGTAAAAGGCTAAAGTAATGCAAAGATATGTCGACAAGCTGGGCGAGCCACTCGTGCAGAGAAAATGTAATCTGCGACTGTGAGGACCACCCGTATCGTTGCGCGCTGTGCATGGTCTCTGAGGTCGCAGAGCGTGCTGCACGCACCTACTGCATGACGCCAGTACATCGTGATGTATTACTGCTACTCCAAATTACGTGACTACTGTGCGGGGGAGGTAGGGGCTGAAATTCCGCATAAGTCCTTTGACAGCGTTATTTAGCTTTCGTCGGTTGACAATAATGTTTCATTTATTTCACTCGTCAGTGTTTCTACCTGATGCGTGAAGACAAATTATACACTGTGGGGCAAAAACTGCACCATTTCATTTTTGCAATAACTTTGTCAAAACGTTTTACAGTAAAATAATTATTGGCACATATATACTGCAATAAATTTGGAACAAAACGACATCAAAATCATCGATTTCTTTTGAAGTATATCTTTACAGTGCTTTCTGAAACGCAGCATGCGTGCGCGTGTTTGTTACGTCACATTAGCTTAAACGTTATCATTATTATCTCGAACATTTACATTTTAAACGCAATATTATATAAAGTATGAAGGGATGTGGACACAGTGCAATAGTAAAACATTATTTGGCTCTTTATCTGTCACATTTTCCATTTTAAACCGATAGGATACCACATGTTACGCGTTATGAAGTTTGGCATCTTGTGACAGCTTGATACTCGTGTACGCACGGTATGCTGGCACGCTGTCCTGTTAAAACGCATCTTCTTAAGCAAATAATACAAACTGATCAACTTTCAGCTTATTTCTGCACAAATTATTTAATTAATTTTAACAGATTATATCTGTGAAAGTTTTAAAATTAATATTATTTATCCTTTCCAACTCAAAACCACGACAAATGAGTCACTGGTATATTCGTTTTCATCTGCTAACAAGTGAACTAAATGAATCTTAAGATGGTTTCATGTTTTCCATCTTATGAAGAATGTGAAATTCACATATTATATGAAATTTATTAACCTACATGTGTGCCAAACTTATCAAAATTGAATGAGGTTTGAGTCGTTTGACAAAGTTATTAGAAAAATAATTCGGTGCATTTTTTTTGCCCAACACGGTATATCATCAGCTTGTTATTTAAAATAGGTCTACTTTTTATGCGTTCGTCGGAGATATTAAGCAGTCGGATTGTCCGCGTGCGTATGTTTGTCTGTGCGTGCGTCTGTCATTTAGTCCGTGCATAAGTCCCAATTTTCACGTTTATATCTCCTGAGTGAATGAAGGTAGTGAAACTGATCTAGTAGGTCCATGTGACACTAATGACACATACGATTTTTTTTATATTTTTTCTTTTAATCTCATATGTCAACAATGACATCACCTTCATCGCATCTCATCCAGTGCAACTGTCAAAGTCAATCACCTGATCATCGCTCACAAAAAATAGTAAGCTTAAGTAACCAAATAAAATCAGCATCGTGTCATGGTCTGAAAGATACACCGATACATTCCGCGAGTGAAATATAGCCGTAGTTTTCAGCAGTATATCACTTATGGCGATATTCGCAGGGGATCACCCCAGCGAGGGCGTTAAAGTGTAGCGCCCTCCTGTCACTAGCGAAAATTTGACATATAATCACCCGTAACTTGAAAACGGCGCAGTATAGAAGGTAAGTTACTATTAATCACTTATAGTAAGTCGCATACGCGTGAACGGCGTGCGTTATTTCGCCGAATTCGCTAGCTTTTGGGACCTATTACGTAAAAGTGGTTGAGGATACACGGATACATTATGCAAGTGGAATGTAGCCCAAAGAATCTAGTTTTAACGATATATTACTTATGGCAATATTCGCAGGGAATCACCCCCAGCGAGGGCGTTAACGTGAAGCGACCGCCTGTCGCTAGCGAAAATTTGACATATAATCAGCCATCGGTGCAAGATAGGAGGTAAGTTAGTATGAATCACTAATAGGCAGTCGTATATGGGCTTTCGATTGGTACCAAAATCGGTGACCTTGAATGGCCTTGAACGGCGTAATGACCATTATTTTGCATTATTTCACCGAAATAGGTAGCTTTCGTGGCCACTTACGTAAAAGTGGTTGATTAGCCATCAACAGATTTTTTCCCGAAAAATGTCATAAAGTACACCAAGTAAGCACGACGGACGCTGTGCTCTTAGCGGTAGCGGAGCTTCTTGTTTTCGTTTACTTTTCGATCTGGTCAGCAATGTGGAATAAATACGCTGTATATGGTCACAAAGCCTGCGTAACAATCCCGAAGAGTGTTAAGCACAACATGCAACAGTTCAGCAAAAACAACTCCCTGTTTGGCGGCTGCCATATTGAATTTGGAAGCGTTTTTGATTTTAAAAAATGCACCGTCATAACAGGTCAGATATATTTAGGAAAGTCATGATGTTATCAAAGATTACAAGAGGCTTTGAACGTCGTGTAAAATGGTATTTCTCCTAATCACTACTTTTATTCAGACTTCAGACTTAGATCTTCCCAATCCTGCTGAAGCATTGGGCGAAGGGACTTTTCACCTCTCCACCTGACTCGCATCTCCTGTAAATTATCCTAAAATGTTTGTCGCCAGGCCTTCCGTGGACGTCCTCTTCTTCTTCTCCTGCCTTTATCAGGTTCCAGCCCTCCTCATCAACTCATCGTTGGTAATGTGATTTCGCCGTGAGATGCCCAATATAGAGAGGCAAGCATATACGGTGGAAAACATTCAACATATGTGAAATTCTTGCTGTACCCTTCTATGTGTCAGCTGTTGCCCAGTTATTACATGAGGGTTAAATACCGCTCACTGAGTGAAAACGTGACTATCGTTGGACGGTTGGGCGGGGAATATGGTGAAACAGTGAGTGACAGCAGGTTCCTGTCTAACGGCCAGTGTTTACGAAATTGCGAACTACGATCGTGTCGATCAATACGTCTCAAATTACAGTCCGCAGACTGCAAGGCGTTCTACACAAGATCGCGCTCTGAAAGCTCCGCTCGGTGCAAGGACATTTCAGGGGCGCTGCGTCGTGACTCCGTGTTGCGTCGTTGTCTATACGTCGCCACTCACAGCGTCAATACGCCTTGCTGGACTCGCTGATGGATGACAGCCCGGATTAGCGGCCGCTGCGCCACCGGAAACGAACGCATATCCCATTTGTCGGTCGTTATTTCCGGAAACGGTTGATTGCTTTTGTCGATGTGTCAACGCTGGAGGCCTGTAGAAGTCTTCGACAGTGCCGTCGCGACTTATTAATCAAGAACGACATGCTATAGAAAGTTCAAACCTGATGTATAATTGCATTCGTTACTCCGAAGCAGCTCGTACAATATACACAAATATACATTAAACGACGAAGTAAAACACTGAACTATACTTGGAGTAAAACTGCTTAGCATCAGCTATCAGCAAGTGTCTTCACGCACAATATTTTTACTCAGAAAGATAGAGAAAAAAAGATTATATAACTGTATCACTGGATGTCTTCCACATACAACATTAAGATATGTTGGCCATATTAAATGTAATTCGCGATGCTATTTTAAGGTCAAGAGTTCAGAGGTCAAGGTCATCAGGCCTCAGAAAACTCGGGCACGATATGCGCTATAACTGATGAACGGGCGGTCGTACCGTCTTAAACTTGGTGCCTATGTTGTATCTATCACATATCGAGGACTTGGGATGTTGTAAGGTCAAAGGTGAAGATCACCTGGTTAACATATCGTGTACCGGCCAATTCACTAGAGTAGCTGTGACGGCAGCCGTAAGAACTTGGTCAGACTTGGTATGAATGTTGACTTCACACAATATGTCACAATGATAGGTTTTAGAGTGTAAACGGTTAAATGTCAGGCTAAAAGATCCCGAACGCTGAACGCAATCTTGAGATTGCAGGGAAGGCCGCATATCCATCGGGACCATTCATCTTGTCACATAAAGTCATAGTTAGAATTAGGACATTAGTACGACCGCTGTTCACTGTGCACGTAAAGCAGCTGTACTATCTGATTCGTTGTTGGCGTCGGAATCATAACTCGGACACCTGCTGCGGCGGCCGAGATCCTCGCATTACGACCGTATAAACGGATCGTCATAAATGGATTGTCTTTCAATAACTGCGGCTCGTGATCCGGCAGCTAATCTGCTTACGGAGGCCGCGTGCTCGCCCAGGCGGTTTTTCTATAGCTTATGTGGCTGAGTAACTCATAACGCAGCGTGTGACGTCACGACTTCCGCAGAGGACCGAGAATCGGCAGCAACAACGAGCCGAGGCGCTTTTAACGCATCAATCCACAGTCAGCGCACACGAACACCAGGGATGCCCGCGGTTAAACGTTTAATCGTTTATAGGCTGTAAGAAGGGTCGAAACGTTTAGCAATTTAAAGGACAAATAAACGGTTTGCTAAATAACTGTTTTATAGTTAAATGTACTACTGTTTATTCGATATGTCGTTATACTGTTGAATAATGTGGCTGATACGAAAGTCCAAGTGTGGGGAGTGGAACGTGTGATACATGTTCAAGGTCAAAGGATTAGGGGTCAAGATAACGTGGTAAATGACCTATTGCCGAAATATGCCTTGCGGAATTGTTGAATTTGTAGTTGGTGCATCATGGGACTCATAATTAAAGTCTAGAACGACTGGCGCAACGTCGGGCTGTCTTCAAGTTGCAATGCTTAGCAGCTGCCACCTTTTCTACTTAATTTTGCATCATTGCGCAGGCTTGCAGCATGGGAAATACATTAGTGCAGACGTCACAGCATGTATGACGTTCAAGGAAAGAGACAGATTTGGTTTTGTTTTAAATGTGTCTTTTTAAAGAGATACTAAGTATATATGTGACGGCAAAAGGGCGTCATTGCGAGCACTCGTTGTGACCAACCTGGTCTTTCAAGAGCCACGCACAGTTTCCAAAAAGTTACTTTGCTGTGGTGTGCAAAATAGTTTTCGTTGACACATTTGTAGTCTCTAATCAGACAAATAAATGTACATTCTAAATCCCAAAACGGCCAAAAGGCATCAAAATTGGCAGATGAATAACAAAAATATAATTGAAAAGCGAGCCGTTTTGAGACGCAGTGTAGGATCAAAAACCACGAAACATTGTGTTCGTTTAAACACTTTCCAGCTGTTTAGCTGTTTTTTTAAACGGATATTTAATGAAGCGACTCGTAAATACCTACACACAACGTCGTAACACCTGCACTATGACTATCGGCTATACATATAAACCAGCTGCAGATGTGCCCCAATAGTTGCAGCTTCCTCTGCTTTATCAAGTCTACTATTGTGCAACGTATTTCTACTTTTTCTCCGACAATGCCGCTGCTAACTTTGTCCTTTCAACACACTTTGATAAATAGTTTCCTTTGCATTAAATCAAATCAAAAATCAAATCAAATTTAAATCAAATTTATTAGTAGCAAATTAAAGTGCAAAGTAACAAAGACAAAAACAATACAACTGGTTAACTACGGAGTAAAGAAAATCTTAAAAATACACTGATACCTGCCCCCCCCCAAAAAAAAAGAAAACAAATATAAAAAAATAACAACAATATGCAGCAACAGAAACAGGCAGCGCAACCACTCTGTTGATAAGTAATAAATTTGCTTAAGTCTCACAAGGCGTTCAGGGAGAGTGTTCCATACATTGATATTGCGGGAAACAAAAGAGTACAGACGAACATTGATGCGACAATGGGATTTAACAATTCGGAGAGGGTGACCACGGCTACCAACAAGATCAGAATCAATTATGTCAAACATAACTAAATCGACGTCAACGTTACTATTATAATATTATACAACATTTTAAAGGCACCAGAGTTTTCGGAGTCAGTTACTTTTATAGCCATTACTGAGCAGCATAGAACAGACTGGAAAAGACGCATGTCGTTGGCACATAGTTCTTTGTTTTCACAGTCAACTTACCGTTGCTCCACAATTTCTTTAGCCTTACCATTCTTTGACTTTGGAGCTCGAAAATTAACGCGTTAACGCGTTAGGAAATTAATTGTGATTAACAAAAGTAACGCTGTTAAAAATTTTAACGCAGTGCCATAAAATAACAGCGTGATGTCGCAACAAAAAACTTACTTTAATCTTTGAAATTAGTTCAAGTCTCAGTACTGCAATTTTTGACTGCGGAATTTGTAGTAACTGATAAATGAGCGTGTATTAAGCGTCAACTGTCAAGCTCAACTTGTTGAAATTTCACAGCGGCACCATCACGCAATTCCCCGCGTTCAGCATGAACATGCTCGGCCATACAGTTGTTGGTTGACAATTACCTGAAAGATACACACAGACAAAATATGCGTTAATAAGTATCGCGTTAACGCGCGAGTAATGTCAACGAGATTTGAAAATTAATCGTTTTCGAGCTTTGTTTGACTTTCCAGATCGATTCTCCGTTTTTCTTCTGACCTGCAATCATTACTTTTCGTTATACGACGTTATCAATCCTCCAAGACAGATAAATTCAGTTACACATTCCAGTATACTGCATATTTGTGTCAAATGTAACGGTTGCATGATGATTTGTCCATCTCCCGAAAACCAGAGCCTTGCTCTTGTTAGTAATGATCTGTAACCCATAGACTTAACCTTTACTACTGCCTTGTAGATTGTCAGTAAGACATTACAGTTCAATTTTTCCTTCTAGCCAGTAGATACACATTGTGTGCATAATGGAGATCTTTGATGACTACGCCGTGCACGTTTATGCCATTAGCTGCCGTAGTGCATTCTCTTGTTTCCGTCACTCTCTGTAGTAATGAAATAAATGGAAGAGGAGAGATTGGATCACCTTGTCTGTTGCTAAGTTCTGCTGTGAGCCATTCTCTTAGCCTTATTTCTATTTTTACTATTGTTTTTACTGCAGACACAAGGAAAAAATAATATATATATGCGTGTCTTGGGGTACGACGTACAGGCGACCGAGAAGATTTATAGCGGACTCTGTGAACTGTAGTAAACTTGATATCAACGAGGTGAGAGAATTAGCACGTGAGAAAGATGCGTCGACAGCAGGTGTCCGTCGTATCGTCGAGGTAACGTCTGCCTTGGCTCGACCTGAATCACCTGACTTTATGTCTGACGCGCGTTTTTTGCAAAAGTTACTTTGTTATGTAAAATAGAAAGTAAGGTTCGTACCGCAGTAGGCGTATTATATGCGCACATTGTTATGCCTCCGGCCGCCAGCATAGGCAGTATGTTGTCGGTATGCCGCCGGTCCGTCCGTCCGTTGTTCGCTAACAGCTATTTCGCGTTGACACGATATTTCTGTATTGAGTGGGAAGGATTTTAATGAAACTAGTCACAAATACTCATCGTGTGAGTGGAAATTGCTGAAATGATTTTCAAGGTCAGAAGTCAAAGGTCGAGATCATAGCGTGCCCAAATGCACTTTTCAGCTAAGAGATATCCATCGACTTACGACCGACCGGCCGTTGTCCGTCCGTTAACACATATTTTACACGACGCGATATCTCTGTATTTAGTGGAGGAATTTCAATGAAACTCGGCACAAATATACACCATGTGAGTGAAAATTGCTTTAAAAGTTTTACAAGGTCAGAGGTCAAAGGTCAAGGTCACAGCGAGACCAAATTCACTTTCTTGGCGGAGGCATACATTGCGACGGTGTGGCGTCGAGGCTCGCTTGTTATTTATGAATCCAGTTTCCGAGAGAACAGACGTCAACCTGTTCGTGACAAAGGGCTGTCAGTGAACACGTTCAAGCGGTAATTAAAGACGCATCTGTTCGCACAGTGACAGTGATGAAACACGACTTGCCGCCGATCTGACGTTTCTTGTGCTTGTGGCGCCGTCTACAAGTGTTCAGAGGCCTGCTTACTTACTTGCTTACTTACTTACTTGTGAACAATTATGCACAGTACGAGAGTTTAACGATATGACTCGATGCTTCGTAGTAATCAGACGATCGTCGGCGGAGTTATGACGTCATATCCATTTTTCAAGATGGCCGCCGACAGCCATATTGGATTTGATCTGGGTAATGTTAGACCACCCACAAAGTGCAATTGCCGGTCTCAGTTTGGTCCTCAAATTTGGTCTTGATCCGATTTATAGTTTTGGAGATATTGCGATTTTTATATTTTGCCGTTTTGGCTTGAAATTGGGGAGTTTTGGGGACATATTTTCCCCAAATGTGGTCACCCATCGTTCTAATTCCCAAAAGGACCACCATCCTTGTGCGGAAACACGTCGTTTGAGCCATAAAGCGTGAAAATCGGTCCAGCGGTTCGACCTGAGCGTAGTATCAAGAAAAAAGGTAAGGACAGGACAGTCAAAAAAGTCACAAGGTGGTAATGTCTCGCCTATTTGGGGAGAAGCCCCCACTGTACCGATTGAAACCAAAATTTGCATGGCTGGTAAACTCGCCGACATAATCATGTGTGCAAAGTTTCAAGATGATACTTTCAGGGATTACAATTTTACAGTGGTCGACTTTTCCATTTCCTATTTATTTTTGCTTGGCCCTTACGACAGTGCAGCGCTACTGCGCTGCTTGTAGGAAGTCGCATACGGGCTTTCGATTGGTACCGACCTCGATGACCTTGAATGACCTTGAACGGCGTAATAGCCCTTATTTTGCTTTTTTTCACCGAATTCGATAGATTTGTAGGCCGATTATGTCACAGTGATTGAAGATCGACCTACAATATCCGTAAAATATTGTCTCCCAGTTCCAGTCTTCCACTTTTGGCCAAAACTAATGCACCCTGCAGCGCGGTCTGTCTGCGATAGCCGCGCATCTTGTTCTAGAGATATGAGCCAAATTGTGGAAAATGTTGTATCTTGCAATGTTAAATATCCTTCAAAAAATTCCTGAATCCGGATCCACTTGTAGCTGTCTTCCTAAATGTAGTGTTGTGTTCCCTTATCATCTTATAGGTAAAGTTTTCATAGTAGTTTTTACGTGAAGTTGCTAACAGGCAAACAGAGAGACAAAGAGACAAACGCCGCGTAAAACATGACCCTTGGCGGATGTAATAAATATAATGGGTTAGTTGTTGAGGCATACATTGCGTGTGTGACTGTGCTGTGCTGTGTTTAGAATGGTCGACGTCACGACAGTTCTTGCGGTAGAGCAGGAAGTAGCACGTCAGACGACAGTGATGTCGACCCGGGTACCGATCTTCCTCGTCGAGGACGACGACAAGCCATCTTTGATTCCAAGGCAAGTACAGCGCCGCGTGCATTCTTCACAGTTGTAGTCATCATCAGTGTGACTTGAAATGTGTCGAGTGGGACGTTAAACCATACCACACCATCATCATCATCATCATCATCGGCATTAGTCACGTCTGTAGCTTTGCTGTCAAATGCAGGACGCAGCTATTAACACCAGACACTGCAGTAAGCCTAGCTTCACCGCCGTTCCACACACAGCTTATAAATTCGTATTGTATCGTCCGACCTTATCGTTTTTTATCAAATCAAATCATTTATGCAACAATAGGCTCAAGAAGACCATGCGTATAGAATAAGAAAAGAATATAACACAAAAATGACTACGAACCTAATCAAGACTGAACAACTGTTTATCAGACCGGAAAATTTTTATGTTTGGCGGGCCGTCGCCGACCATATTGTAGGCCTACAATCCACGTCAACAGTATGTGTGTGGTCCAGAGATGCCCATAGCACGATGCTATGTTGTCGTTGTGCGTAATCGGACGGCTCGTGTCACGTGTTTGATTCATGGGGAACGAACATTAATGTCAAGGGGTGAAGTGTGGGCGTCTTGACCTAGTAATTATGACACAGTAATCTAAATCTACGCTATCATAAAACATTCATTAACAGTTTGAATCGCGTCAGAAGATTTTCGCACAAATCGTGCTATCCTATTAGTACGATCCAGTGTGACCGGCGCTTAAGGTAAACTCGACACCGATACGTCTCCTCCTGGGGGACGCTGAAATCGCGGGAGTGGAAATCGCGGCACCAGATTGCAGGGGTGGAAATCGCGGGAGTAGGAAAAGTATGGAAAGCGAAGGTTTTAAAAATATGTTTCTGACTATATTGACTGAAAATCGCGTTATGATACTCGCGTGTTTAGCGCATCGTGTGTAAATTGACTCAAACGTTACTGCAGCACAAAGTTGGGCTGAGCAGAGGCGACTTTTTCCGAGAAATAACGTCCTCGCTGGGAGTGATCTCCTGCGAATATTGTCATAAATGTTGGATTGTTCTTTTCATTAGTAACCATTTAGCATGCATAGGCCTATTTGTGCATTTCTTACAGTAAAATTGAGTAAACATTGAACGTACTTAAAAATGTTTGATTGTTCTTCCTGTCTATAGTCTCCGGGTAATTAACAAGCCACAAACTGCGCGTTTAAATGCGTATTTAGCGGCAAGAAACATTCAGCGCATAAGATACACAAATGCGTAACGTCGTTCTGAATCACATTAGTTCTATTGGCTGTTGTAACCCACTTGGGAAAACTAATCCAATGCTCGACTCGACAACAATGTTAGATAACGGAAATTTTGGCTTTCCATACTCGTTTCTCTCGCGTTTTCCACCCCCCTGCCTTCTGGTG
>Ga0049105_1000738_pt1 | contig 12529 bp, 11 predicted proteins | sample WorMetvaBAHAMAS1_FD_61260 | JGI IMG/M metagenome (GOLD analysis project Ga0049105, IMG submission 61260) | Worm MetaG Olavius vacuus BAHAMAS.1 | ecosystem: Host-associated > Annelida > Digestive system > Unclassified | place: Germany: Marburg | collected 2013-04-09 | reverse complement strand
TCAACAGTTCAAGTCTATGAAATAAAGTCACTCACTACACACTAGCAAGGGAGCATAGGTCACTGCAAGTCACTACTCACTGTTGCTCAGTTCACTACTCAGACTGACTACATTATAACAGGTCCTTATTTGCCTTTGCCAGCGACAGTGCTTCGAAGACACTGTCAACCAGGCTATTTTCTTTCACTGCATGCAAGACTGCAAGCTCTCTCAATGCCTGCTGACGTGTTGTGTAACATAACACGTTATGGGTGCAGGTATAAGTAAGTAAAATGCTGTTTAACGTTTATGCTGTTTAACGTTTAATGTTTTCTTTTAGTATTAAAGTCGTCTGTTTATTGTTTATACAACAATTATTGTAAAAAACTGAACAGTTTACAATACCTTTTAAGGATGACATCCGCCAACTCGCAGATCTAAAACAGCAAATATCACAAAAGATAATATTACTTGTGCAGCACATCGCCAAAATGTCACTGCTGCAAAGTAATATCATCTTTTGTGATATTTGCTGTTTTAGATCTGCGAGTTGGTGGATGTCGTCCTTAAACGGCATTGTAAACTGTTAAGTCTTTTACAATAATCTTTGCTGTTTTTCTACATGAGTTAGCATCTGTGTACCAAATTTCATCCAAACAGAACCACTCACGGCAAAGTTATAACGTCATATTGATTTCCAAAAATTTAAAAAATGTGGCCATGGAACTGGAAATCCACCCCGGCTTCATTTTAGTGACAGCACTCGTTCAGCAATGACCAAATCTATCTCAACACCAAACTTCGGCAAGATAGCCCAGTCCACGCCTGTGTTATTACTACTTCTGATTTGAGAAAACGGACATCTGCCATACTGGAATTATACTTCCGGTTTCGATTTGAACCACTGATCGTCACGGGTATTGTCATAATGCATTGACACTGGAAATGTGAAGCTTCTAGCGCCGACCGTTCCTGAGATACGGAGGGGTGCCAAAATTTAAAAAGTAGGTCACGTAACCCCTTCCCGACCCCTTGATCTAATTTTAAGATTCTTTCATTAGTGCCTCTGGTGGTCAATCTGCCTGCCAAATTTGACATTTTTAGCTCTAACTGTTCCCGAGATATGGAGGGGGTACCAAAATTTCAAAAGTAGGTCACGTGACCCCTTCCCGACCCCCTTCGACCTATTTTTGCACTTCTTTCGTTAGTACCCCTGGTGATGAATCCGCGTGCCAAGTTTGACATTTCCAGCTCCAACTGTTCCCGAGATATAGAGGGGGTCTCAAAATTTCAAAAGTAGGTCACGTGACCTGTTCATGACCTGTAAATGGGGGATCGCCGGTTTGGATTCCTCGACCCAGATTTGCCTATTCACTATACAACTTTTAAGGGGCTACGATGACGATTAAGGGTAATTTACAGGTGAGCATCACCACTGTTGAGGCCTTTTTAGCTGATTTTTGGTCAAAAATTTGGCCAATCACGTGACCTATGAATAGGGGGTCATCGATGATTTGAATTCCCCAACCCCGACTTGCCTATTCACTATACAACTTTTATTGGGGCTACGATGACGACTAAAAGTAGTTTACAGATGAGCATCCCCACTGTTAAGGCCTTTTTGTCGCAAAATTTTCTAAGTCCCGTCGAAAATTGGCGAAAAATTTAAATTATGGGGGGAAAACTGGGTTGAAATGCAAAATGTTGTTTTCGGGATCACCAAACGGCACATCCTTGTGCGAATACGACGTTGTCGTACCGATCGTGAAAATCGGTGCAGGAGTTTTGGTTGTAGGTGGAAGGAAGAACCAAAAAACTAGCCGAGTCACTTGATGCACATTTTCACATATTTGGGCGGCGAAAGTGGTAATCGTATCGTGATGACATTTTGCATAGGGGTAGGGCCCCCGACGTAATCACCCATGCAAATTTAAGTGACGATCGATTTAGGGGTTTCTGAGAGAGCGGGGGTCGAATTTTCCACTTTTCCATCGACTTGCAACACTGGCACTGCCAGCGTGTGATGATGTGTTGATGACATCAATCGCAGGAGGCCACTGAGCAAGTAACTAAGTAAGCAAGCATTTATGCGAGATACGTTTATGGCGACTGTCAGTGATTCAGTGATTAGCTGAATGCATCACTAGACAACATCCATAAACCAAATTTATCAGCACAGCCATACAGCAATTTTAAGCTTTTTAGTAATGGAATATATTTACTTACTTACATACCAACAAAATTCATAATTGCATTTCTATTTGTATAGTATATCTGTATTTTTAGTAGCCTATCTAGCAAACGTGAACGTTTGCTATATGTCGTCATCCATCTGTCTGTTGTCTGTAATGTTCGTGCACCCTACCCAGCTGGTTGTTATTTCAGGTAATGTTTCTATGCCATTTTGTACTACAGCCATCCATTGACATCTACAGAAAATTTTATGGAGATCGTCCCAGGGAAACCCCTCCATTTGGGGGGTTAAATGCAAGAGGGGTAGCCAAATATAGTGATTTCGGACTTATCCAAGATTATATCTCGGAAATGGTAAATAAGTAAAAACAACGATTAACGTGTCCATAATGACGAGTGTCACTTCGCAGGCACAACAGAATAGTCAAGGAAAACTGCGCCTGAAGAGATGGGTCTTCAGAAGACTACGGAAAACAGGCAGTGACTGTGCAGATGTGACGTGGTGTGGCAGACTGTGCCAAACTCCAGAGGCGGCAACCGGGAAAGCTCGGTCACCATACGTCAACAGCCGCGTACGGCGCACAACCAGAAATGGTGACGAGGCCGAACGTAGACGACGTCGAGCCTCGACGTCTGCCTTCTGGCAGAGGTCGTCGGCGAGGTATGACGGCGCTACACTCCTGAGACACTTGTAAACGAGAAGGGCGAGCTTACAGTCAATCCGCTCCAGTGCTTTAAGCCAGTGCAGCTGGCAGAGGAGCGGAGTGACGTGGTCATACCTTGACGAGGAAAACACCAGCCGGCAGAAGAGTTGATCACTGACTGTAGTCGCTCAAGCTGGTCCAGCGGGATGCTGACGAATGAAAGATAGGGGTAAGTTAGTATTAATCACGAATGGCCTTGAACGGCAAAATAACACCCAAGTTTGCATTATTTCACCAAATTTGGTAGCTTTTGGGGCGCTTTACGCAAGTGGTTGAATATACAGTGTGAGTCAAAAAAGTAGCCCCCTAAAACTTTTTGCGACATTTTACTGTGCAACATTACACTTACTTACTGAGCCTCGCTTTCATATTCAGAGAGCCTCGTTCCGTATTCAGCTATGGGAAATGGGAATTGCTCATTGACAAACATTAGCGTAAACTACATAAATGGCATATAGCAAATACGGAATCACGTGTTTTGATGTACACGATCGTCTGCGAGACTGCATAACACTAAATACACTCCAGAAACACATTAATGATAGGTTTTAGCCATGTTGCAGTATGTTGTTGGTAGATTTTTCCATTTTCTCTACAGTAAACTCTGTGACAGGCCTATGTCGTGTGACGAAGTGCGTCGACCTGTGGTGGAATTTATGTGCGAGTCTATTGTATTTTGTAGTACGTGTACAATGGGTGGGGGACTATATGTTTCGCAAAAACTAAAGTTTTAAACTCTAGTTTCAAACCAAATATAGGTCTAAAACCTAATGAGCATAAAAAGATAAAGTGACGCTGAAGTTCGGTTTCAAACTCAGTTTCAAACTAAACTCTTTCGCTAAAACTCAGTTTCAAACCAAAACTTCGGTTTGAAACTGAAGTTAATCTGAACAATCCAGTTTTAAACCGGAATTGGACAGTGCATTTAGATAGGCATCTTCGCTAAAGCTCTAGTCTTTAACTTTGGTTTTAAACCGAAAGCACTTTAACTTTCGCTGAAACCAGATGACGTCACGTAAATATGGCGAATATTTTTGTTTACGGTGGCGTTGGCATAGCAGCAGGTACGCTGCCTAATTGGCGAGCCCCGAACTTAACACGAATTTCGTGCTTATTGCAAGAAGACGAACGTCTCGCAACAAGACTGAATATCTAAAAACGAATCGGCTGCAATTTTTAATATGGTGGTCGATCTAAAACTCGGTTTTAAACTCGGTTTCAACCGAGTTTAAAACTCGGTTTGAAACCGAAGTCAAACTGAGCATTGGTTAGAAACTGGATTTTAGTGTCCAGATTTAGCTTCAGTTTGAAACTAGAGTTTAAAACTTTAGTTTTAGCGAAAACATAAAGTCACCCAATGTCGTCGTAAAAAGAGTTCACGTTCGCTATATCATCTCCTGATGAGCTTCTTGTTTAACATGTGTTGTATCTTAGCATTTGTGTATTTTAATTTTCTCTTTTTATCAGTTGCTTTAGTGACTATAATACACAATAAACAAATTATAATAATAATAAATTAACGAAACAACATAATACATTAGAATAAATCAAACGTGTTCAATTAATTTACCCAGAATCAAACAATTTGTGATTCTGACACCTTAAATTTGAGGAAAAATGAGGATTTACTAAATTTTATATACAAATTTAGTAAATGCTTATTTTTCCTCAAATTTCTTCATACTAATGAATTACATGTGCATGCGTGAAGACACACACACACACACACACACACAGACTGTTTTAATGTCCATTTTAATGCAAGCATATGTTGCTCTTAATTTTTCTGTTCCATTTGTTCCAACTGTAAATGAGCAAATACTCTCTGTACAGCTTGTTGCAACAGAAAACTTTCTAACATTGCTGGTTTACTTCTGTGACAGACCACGGTATGCCAGTGCACTGCCCAGCAACGCGGCCATTAGCGCTAATTCATGCATATCAATAGAAAACTCATACCAGTGAACAAATGAGGAAACTTAATAGGAAGTATTACAGCTTCCTTCAGAGCTTCCTTTGCTCCTTCAAGACCAGCAACATCATCCCACTTAATGTTTGGTTTCTCCATCACGATAGCACCTGTAACAACAGATGTATACTCACAACATAAACTCACGGGTTCTTGACCTGGGAAATTTCATCACATCACGAGCGAATTTCACTCTGGTAGAAAATTCAAGGGCAACAGTAGACCTGACAATCTCCTAACAACCAGTGCCTGTTATATGTTGTCATTGACACTAACGTGCTCTGTGACTTCATGTCAGTGTTTCCAACAAACAGGTGCAAATGGTGCAAGTTTGTGGTCTCCTTCGTGCGAACAGATTTCTTGTTCATGTGATGTTCATATTTCATACAACAAACTGTAAAATGATGCAATAAAAACTAAAAAACTGTTACGAGTTTTTTTGCGAAGAACTAGTGTCTGGAATTCACTGCCTGATCATCTGTGGGATCCAGCTGTTGACTCCGAACAATTTATGCGGGAGCTGACATTTGAAGCATCAGCGCACTAGAAGTGTTTACATAATCACGCTCTATAAATCAAAACTTAACTTACTTATTTACATTTTACCAACTTATTCGTTCACAGTTCGGGAAATGGGTTGTTGGAAGTCGGGAAAGGGGGTTAAACAGAACAAAAAATGTTAAGAACCTCAGACACCTGCAACTGGCATACACATACAATTGACCACATAAACATGCACAACAGACAACATCAATGCATAGAACTGGTGACATTATACAAGTACTGACTGGTGCAGAGGTCAACATCCCAAGGGTAACATGGCACAACCAATGGGCATAATTTTTCAGTGTTGATTGAGGCTAACAGTCAATATTTGTTTTGTTATATCATGGAAAACAGTGAAAATATATCACTTGAGTTGAGTAATTCATGGTCTCTGGTAAATGTGGAATGCAGAATACAGATGCAGAACAGAGTTAGGGTTAGGGCGGGAAAGTCATGGACTGAGTTAGGGTGAGGTTTTAATTCCGCTGCATTATTTCTCAGTCTACCACATTCCACACTCTGCCATACGGGCTTATTCACACCCGTAATTGACCCACTTTCAACTTAACAAGAAACGTGTGTTCCAATTTTTGCCAGTGACTATATTATTTTCATACTTATAGATTCTTTAAAGTATATAATAAGAAAGAAAAGGAAAGTGCAGGAATTTAACATGCAATTCAAAAGCTGATAAAATCAGCTTAGTCTATCACACGAATCAAACAAAAAAACATGAAAATAGGAAAAAAAGGAAACAAGACGCTCAGCTATCAAAGAGAGACCGTGCTGCAGGGTGCGTTACAGTTTTCACTAAAAGTAGAAGACTGCAACTGGGAGACAATATTTTACAGACATTATAGGTCTATCTTCAATCGGCCTGAAAATCTGTCGAATTCGGTGAAAAAACGCAAAATAAGGGCTATTACGGCGTTCAAGGTCATCGAGGTCAGTACCAATCGAAAGCCCGCAAGCGATTTCCTGTTAGTGATTAATAGTAACTGACATCCTATCTCGTACCGTATCGGAGTTATCGCAGCATATTGTTCAAATTTCGGACACTTTGCATTATTGAGCCACCCTTGGGGGCTTAGGGACAACGTATGATGTTCCTCTTGGGCTCATTGGAAATGGCGTAGTGGACTTCCTATTAGTGTTAATTGAACTTTTTTGCTAGGTGTTACAGCTGAGGCGCAACGAGCGAATATCGGTTGAAAATCGGCTATTTCGCTGCAATGGGGGTCGGTCGACCCAAAATTTCACGTAGAAGGGGTCACCCCACTAACCATTCATTTTCTCAGAAAACTAGGCTAAATGTTCTTTCGTATGGTACAAAAATCTGGACAGATTTTTCCACCGTTTTGTCACAATGCACGCGTGTGACAGACAGACGGAGGGACAGATGGACAGAATTCTCATCGCTAGACCGTGCCTGCATTCCATCCAGCACGGTAAAAACGATGAGCAATTAAGCCCAGAAATGGTGGGTCAATTTGGCCAAAAATTTCAAACGGAAGGGGTCGTCCCCCAGCAACCATTCTTCCTATCATGAAACTAGATGCATCGACCTCTTCTTTAGTATAAGAATTTGGGGAGAACTTTCTTTCGTTCTGTCAAAATTCACGCATTTAATGGATGGACAGACGATGCCTTTACAATCACCAATACCACATTGCATACAATGCATCGTAGTAACAAAATACAAAACGAAACACAATATTATGCCCAAAAGGGTGCCTTTTGCTGGCCACCGCCACCAAATGCTGCCCTGCCAGTCGAAATGTGCATGATGCTGCCACCAAAATGGGGTCGACATGCCACCATCGCCGACCACGAGGGCTTAATAGCATGCCACCACCGACTCTCACATAGTCGGTGCACAGGTCTGCCTCTAGAGGCATGCGAATTTGACTTTGCATAGGGCTGCCAAAATGCTGAGGCCGGCGCTGATCCTTGCTGGCAGACTGGCAGCATTTGAAGACACCTGGTCTGAGTGGAGGCAGAATGCACAGGAGACCGTAAAAACGTACAGACGTCTGTAAATACTGTGTAGATATCTAAATTTGATGAACAGCAATAACATTATACACCAGTCAACTTTTGGCTGGGCAGAATCTGTGCAGTGATCATAATTAATTAATTAATTAAACAATACCTGACAACTTGTCTTGCAGTTTTTTCTTCTCAGGATCTCCAGACTCGTTGTCACTGTCACTGTCTGATCTGTAGCACACAACACACTGTGCCTGCTTGCCAGACATCCTCACTCAGTTGTAGACAAGTTATATCATAGTGTTTGTTATGTGTTTAACGGCATTTTCAACAGAGACACGATATATTTACCTTCCATGCTACTGTATCGCTATCCTGTTAACATTTTCACGTTTATGAGTTCAAGGCTCTGCAGTCCTTTTTGTAGTGGTATAAGTTGGAAATAGTCTTAGAACCAGAATTACAAAATTTATCACTGCACAGCATGACCGAAAGGTCAGTTCACAGAAAACTTTAAAAACTCTGTAACCTCTCCTGCCCTTACAGTACATACTGAGCAGGACCAATCAATCAATCAATTTATATCGCGCCATAGTACAGAGGTGCGTGCTACAGTGCAGTTATGCCGAATCAAAGAGAAATGTCTTGAGACGGATCTTAAATCTGTTAACGGATGGAGCAGTTCGACAGTTCAGTGGAAGAGAGTTCCAAAGTCTCGGAGCAGCAACAGAGAAATGACGTGCACGTGCAGCAGTGTCCAAGTTGTGCGGTGGAACTAACAGAAGCTTCTGTGTGGATGATCGTGGCAAGCGAGACTGACTGTATGGGCTGATCAAATCAGCGAGGTAGCCTGGCTGTTGGAAAGAAGTAGCCAGGTAACAAAGTTACGAGGTCAATCATACTCTTGTCATGTCCACTAAGTGATATCCATATGGTTCTACTTGGTCTGTGGTCTGTTGCACTAACACTCAGAAACTTCAGTAGCCTCTGACTTTCTGACAATTTCTGTCATAAACTGAAATAAACTACACTTCTGATATCAGCCAATTTTCCCAGCCGAAATGTCATCACTTCAAACCCCATCACTTCTAAAATATCTGAGCACAAGTCTTTCTGACCTGACAATGCAAATCTCTTGGGTCTTCCTGTACTAGAATGGTATTCCCCTCCAGCAGTACCATTGGTTTGCAGCAAATGTTTACAGATATGGGTAACTAAGTAACGGTAGCCCTTCTAATCCAAAAATACAGTTCTGGATCATCTCTAAGCACAGAAATTTTGGAGAAATTTCATGATGGGTATTGTTCTCACCCCAAACCAAAACACATGCAGTCTAAGAAGATAAGCATAAGTGTGTCCTACAGCTGACAAACAGTTCTTCTGCTAATAGCTGCCCCAGCACCAGTCGTGATAAAAATATTTTATGACAGAGTAATTACATGACAAATTTACTACCTATCAGTTTCTCTTTATGCAAATAACCCAAAAGAACCGCAAATTTCCAGGTATGAGTAATTTGTAATTCCTATCAGTAATAACAGTGTAGTGGGCATCAGAGAGTGACTGCCGACACAGATGTCAGGATAGCTTTGGCTGGAACCGAGTCTGCCATGTGTGAGATATGGAGCCACAGATCTAAAGGCAACACAGTCTGACCAACCACCGCCAGCGCCTCTGAAGTTATGACCTTGTGGTGCTATACTAATGTTATTATTATTACTACCATGGTCTCAATGCATTCCTGATTGGAGACTGCTCAAACTCAATGCTGTCAACAAAGTTGTCGGACTCTGTTCATAACTTGATGCCAAGTGCTACTGGCAGCTCATGTAGATAATTTCAAGTTTATGTCACCCAACAGATGTCAGTGTCTTTGTCTCACAGCCATACAGTAAGAATGAGAGTATGTAACAACTGTATAACTGAAACTGCGTGGTATCGCTGATGAAGGTCAAACCAAATCCTATCCAGATAACGGCAAATGATGTGACTCCAATTCTGCAGTGAACTTGCTGTGATTCTTACAACAGAACTGACTAGAGTGGTGTACACACACAAAAGACTAGACTCACTTTTTACTAGTGTCAGCATCTTTGACTGGTTTTCTCTTGCTGTCTTTGTTATTCACATGTTCCTTTAGTTTTTCTGCTCTTTCCAGATACTGAGCACACTTCGCACGAATACTCTCTTTTGCCTTGTCACTGTGTGCCTCATCTGTCCAAACAAACAAACAAACAATGCTACATGCACCAAGAGACACATTATTATTATTATTATTAGCAATAATTAGATTAAGGTGGCATTATCACATTACTGCTGCAGGACCACCTTACAATGTCAGTGTCACAAAACAGTGTGAAAGCTGTCAGTCGACAGGGTATGACAGCCTAAACAGTACAGTCTTGAGTTCGTGGCAGAAGGCGAGCAAGGAAGGCATGTCCGTGACATGACAAGGCAGCGAATTGCAGGCTCTTGCTGCAGCCGCCGGAAAAGCACGGTCATAGTGTCGAACGGTTACATAGTCACACACAGTGCATGTCACTGCACATTCTCATCCGTCATCTCACAACATGTGCTCAAAAACTGAAAAGCTTCAGACAGACCTCTTTTGGCTCTGTGTTAAGAACTGTGCTCACACGACAGAAACAATTCAAATGACAAGTGAAAACATTTCTGTTTGAAAGTAAACTGCTGCTTATTTGCACCTCAGAAGAAATACTCATACTTACTTTAGTGTGTCCACAGTCCACAGAACCAGCAACTCCACAGGTACTGCTATCAAATTCACTAGCATAAATATCAAACAGAATAACTAAAAATGGATTGGATCCCATCCAGAAACTTACATAATTTGTACTGACCAGGTCCGGTCCAGTCCAATAAATCAATACTTACAAATCAGCTGTGTCATGAAGTGATAACTTACTGACATTGAAAATGTTGCATACTTATTGTACATGCCATTCAAAGACGATAAATTTTTCTCTGACTCTGGCATTTATGTCACTCACCTACATAATGTGTAGTTTATATGAAATAAAAACAGAAATGCTAGTTGTTGTATTGTTGATAACTGCCATGTGTGGTCTGCATCTGATCCCAGTATGCTACTATGGATTGGACTGACAAATTGATAAGTTAATGCCGGCTTTCAGACACAGGCACAGGCAAACGTTCGCCACAAATTTACGGTGAATTTCAGCCAAATGTCATTGTCTGTGCATATTTTCCGACATATTTTGGAAGTGATGGGGTTTGAAGTGATAACATTTCGGCTGGGAAAATTGGCTGATATCAGAACTGAAGTTCATTTCAGTTTATGACAGAAATTATCAGAAAGTCAGAGGCTACTGAAGTTTCACAAGATATAAACACAGACCAAGTAGAACATGGACAGAGATATCACTTAGTGGACTTGACAAGACTATGAATGACCTGGTCCTGCTCAGTATGTACTGTAAGGGCAGGAGAGATTACAGAGTTTAGCTTGGTCCGACATATGTCACGTTAGGCCTACTAATTTCTTTTAATAAAATACTGTTATATCGGCACTGATCACTCACATTTGGTCTTCTGAAAAACATTCGGTTTAGTTAATGCTTAAGCAGCAGTAGTGGTATACCTAGTGGGTATAGCAGTAGTAGTAGTACTAGGTCTAATATGCCCAGTAGTAGTAGTAGTAGTAGTATTAGGCCATAGTATGTATAGTATTAGCATAGTAGTAAGCCTAGTCGTAGCTGTAGTAGTAGTAGCAGTAAATAGCAGTAGTAATAGTAAATATGCACACAAAAAGCACTCAAGCATGCACACGCAAATAAGGTCGTATACATTTATCTTTTCTAACAACATACCCAATTTGGTTGCAGGCAATTAATTAATTAATTAATTAATTAATTAATTAATTTGTGCCATATGTCATCAACGGTGTGAAAATATCCATAAATAAGTAACTATATTTTGATTGCTAATGAGAAGTCCACTTCTCTCACAGCGAATAATGTGCAAACACTGTGAACGTTCCCTGCATCTTACAGCAAAAACAGTGTCATGCAAACAGTCCCTGCGAATATTCACAGTAAATATTTGTGCCAGTGTGAAACAGTCCTAAAACTTAAGTTTTCGTGAAAATTAAAATCACGCAATGGGTGACATTATGTCAAAAGTATACTTAACATATAGGGACATCAGCAACTTTTAGGCCACTGGAAACAACCAGAACAATGAAAACTGACAACACGAACAGCACTTAACTAAGTAACACTAGCTAGGTTTTTGCTTAATCCTTCTGAGACAGAATCTATGGTCTTTGTCTGCGAATCAGTTATTTGTTGGACAAGCTGTCTTCAGTTACAGTAGGCTATGTTATGTCAAATGGAAGTTATGCAAACAAGATGCTCAGCTATTGCAGAGAGACCGCGCTGCAGGGTGCATTATAGTTTTCGCCAAAAGTACAAGACTGAAACTGGGAGACAATATTTTATGGACATTATAGGTCTATCTTCAACCACTGTGATATAATCGGCCTCAAAATCTGTTGAATTTCGTGAAAAAAACGCAAAATAAGGGCTCTTACGGCGTTCAAGGTCATTAAAAGTCATCGAGGTCGGTACCAATCAAAAGCCCGTATGCGATTTCCTATTAGTAATTAATAGTAACTGACATCCTATCTCGTACCGTTTCGAAGTTATCGCAGATTATTGTTCTAATTTCGCTCCAATGCGGTCACTATGACTCAAAATTTCAGGTAGAAGGGGTCGCCCCCACCAATCATTTTTGCATGGATAGCAAGGCCAATGAATGCCTTACAACTTTGTCGCTGACAGGTTTCACACAGGTGTTACGGCTGAGGCGCTACGAGCGAAAATAGATCGAAAATCGGCGATTTCGCACCAATGCGGTCACTTTGATCCAAAATTTCAGGTACAGGGGGTTGTCCTCCACCAATCATTTTTGCATGGTTAGTTAGGCCAATGAATGCGTAAAAACTTTGTCGCTGACAGTTTTCACACAAAGAAACTTTGTAGCAGACTTTCTTCAAGCGAAGTGCAATTTTTTTTGCGGAAATCGGCCGTTTTGCGTTTTTGAGACCCCCTTTGGGGGACTTAGGGGCAACGTACGACGATCATCTTAGGCTCATTGGAAAGCGCGT
>Ga0049105_1000737_pt1 | contig 12531 bp, 10 predicted proteins | sample WorMetvaBAHAMAS1_FD_61260 | JGI IMG/M metagenome (GOLD analysis project Ga0049105, IMG submission 61260) | Worm MetaG Olavius vacuus BAHAMAS.1 | ecosystem: Host-associated > Annelida > Digestive system > Unclassified | place: Germany: Marburg | collected 2013-04-09 | reverse complement strand
CAGTACTAAAAATGTACATAGTCTGATGAAATTTTGCACAGTTTATTGTTTCCCCAAGTGGAACCAAAAAATGGAAAAGCACATTGAAAAAGTTTAAGTTTTTATTTAAGGACCACCCTACCAGACATCCTCGAGGCCAAGGCCAGACACTGTTGAGGGCAAGAAGAGTCCAATATGCTTACTGAAAACAAGATGCTCAGCTATCGCAGAGAGAACGCGTTGCAGGGTGCGTTATAGTTTTGGCCAAAAGTGGAAGACTGAAACTGGGAGACAATATTTTACGGACATTATAGGTCTATCTTCAACCACTGTGATATAATTGGCCTGAAAATCTGTCAAATTCAGTGAAAAACGCAAAATAAGGGCTATTACGGCCTTCAAGGTCATGGAGGTCGGTACCAATCCAAACCCCGTATGTGACTTCCTATTAGTGATTAATAGTAACTGTTTTGGAGTTATCTCAGCTTATTCTTCAAATTTTGGACACTTTGCATTTTGTAGCCACCCTTTTGGGGGGGAAGGGGCTTATGAACAACATACGATGTTCATCTTGGGCTCATTGGAAAGCGCATAGCAGACTTCCTATTAGTATTAACTGGACTTAACTGAACTTTTTTCACTAGGTGTTACGGCTGAGTCGCTACGAGTGAAAAGAGATTGAAAATCGGAAATTTTGCTCCAACGCAGTCAGTTTAATCCAAAATTTCAGGTACAAGGGGTCTCGAGGATGACGACAGTCACTGAGGATGACCTCAGTCCTCAAGGATGACATGCATGATGTCATCCAGACAGTCAGTCTCAGTGCAACTTCAATGCAACCACACAAACTTATCAACATCATGGCAAGTTCCTATATCGACAGTACAGTGAGAGGAAGCCATCCAGTAAACACAGATGCCAGTCTTGTTATATTCTCATTTTCGCATTCTCAGAAGTCAAACATCTCTCTCTCTCTCACTCTCACAACTACCAGCATTCACACAATGTTGGACCCTTTCATGATCTATAATGCACGTTTTTTACATTTAGTTTCTCTTTTGCTAATTACCTGTTTGGCTATGTGCATATGTGCAGTAAGCTAAGCTGGCTGCAGTTGAGGTTGAGGCTCAGTAGTTTTAACGTCCTACCGAAAACATTATAGGTCATATTGGGAACCAACAGTGTCAAAGCAATGAAGTAAGATACTGTAAAACCCTTAATTTTGGCCACCCTTAATTTGGGCGTTTGGGTCAATTTAATTATTTTGGACCCAGTAATTTTGGCGTTTTTGTTTCCTACAACACTGAAACGCTACTGTATTCAAATTTTCACGGCCCGTTATTTTCGCGAACTTGTCAGGCTCGCGAAATTCGCGAAATAAAGGGCACGCGAAAAAACGGGTTTTACAGTAGATCTCAGAATTAGGTTATGTGATCTAGCCCAACATGCTTATAATAATACAACAAATATGCTGCAGGAAAAAACACAAAATACACAGAAATAAACACAATTAAATCTATGCACAGTGAAATGGGGTCAGTGTGACAAAACCCGATCCAGAAACTAAGAAATGCTCATCTACTTGTGGTTATGACTGTGCACGGCTTCACTATACAATACAACACAGAACAGTTCTGATAATCTCCCCTCTCCCCTCCAGACAAATATCATAGCTCAGATGCTGAAGATAAACCGACTGCCTACAATACATAACGTACTGTTATATCACATCATATTCTATCGTATCGCAACATTAAAAACAAAAACTTTTAGCATACAGATGCTTGTTCACTGCGACATCCTTCAGAGCTTTGCAACAGAAAAGCACCTGAACCATAAAATATTGTCTGCGTTAGTTTTGTGAGCCCAGCCTACACTGGCAGAACACTGAAATATAAGTCAGTTAAATAAGTACATATAGAGAACGGCACAGACAATTATCAGCCATAAGATTAAAATGTCTGCCTAAAAAACAAAGGAAGTCAGAATAACTAAACCCTGGAATAAACCCTGAAATTTATTAACAACTAATAAATTCTCTTACATATTTCAAATAAAATTTTAAAATTTGACTACATTATCATCGTCATCATCATCATCAGTACATTAACACGTTGGCCGCGACATACGAGATATCTCGTACTCCATCAGTATTGTTTAGTTGCGATGTATGAGTTAACTCGTACCTCACACCACTGTGACAAATGGTTGCCCAGCATCCACATAAACTATAATGCCACATCCCAGCAATGTATATCAGTGCTGCCTGTACTGAATGTGCAACAGAGGAATAAACTGTACAGCATTCAACGTGTTAACTTATAAGAATCGTAGTAACATACACTGCAATGTTTTGTGCAACTCTATCATTAAAGTTAGATGCGTCATACTGGTGGACGTTCTCACTGACATCATCATTACCATCACCACCATTGTCATCATCATCATCAATGCTCATGTTCTCCTTGTCAGAGTCCACAAGCTCCTGTGACTGCTATTTGCAAACATCAAAAGAAAAAAATTGAGCCAAAACCAAATAAAGAAAAAGTAAAGCTGTACAAACAATATAAAACAGATCCGAGACATGACATCTTCCTTCCCGTTTGCCTCATAAAGAATGCTGAACAGTGGATTTATTTGCCATCACACACACACACACATATCACACCGTATAGTACAGTTTCTACAAAACTACTTTGGACTCGATGCACAGAATCTAGCCTCACAAAGCACAGGCCAGCAACATATAGAAGTGACTCTTTTATTTAACTAATTTCAATGAAAGCATGCAGCCAGTGATGCGATGAAGATGGTCAAAATTTGCAATGTCACCTACCAAATCGGTACAAATGTGAATGCGAATGGGAATGCTGCGGTATAGGCCGACAAATATTTTTATTCATATCATTAGTCGGAATGCAATGCAATGCAAGTTGTGCTGTGCTGAATATGTGGTTGGAACTGGAAAGTGCACTGTGCTAGACTGACTGCATTTGTGGATAACCGAGAACCAACCACGTCACTGACTTGTTTTTTATTGTTATACACCATGTTTTATAAAAAAAGGGACCGACTATATTTGTTCATAAAAAACAAACCAGTAGGTGTAAATTTGTGAAACTTGGCTCATTTACAGGGTTTCTACCGCACTGCATGGAATGCAGACACGGTCTAGCGATGAGAATTCTGTCCATCTGTCTGTCTGTCAAATGCGTGGATTGTGACAAAACGGAATAAAGATCTGTCCAGATTTTTATACCATACGAAAGATCACTTAGCCTAGTTTTCTGAGAAGAAGAATGGTTGACGGAGGGTGACCCATTCTACCTAAAATTCTTGGTCAACTGGCCCCCGTTGGAGCGAAATCGCCGATTTTGAACCGATATTCGCTCGTAGCGACTCAGCCGTAACACCTAGCGAAAAAGGTTCAATTAACACTAATAGGAAGTCCACTATGCGCTTTCCAATGAGCCTACGATGATCATCGTACGTTGCTCCTATGCCACCAAAGGGGTGGCTCAAAAAACGCAAAACGGCCGTTTACCGTCTAAAATCGCACTTCGCTTGAAGTAAGTCTGCTACAAAGTTTCTTTGTGTAAAAACTGTCAGCAACAAAGTGGTAAGGCATTCAATGGCCTAACTATGCGTGCAAAAATAATTGGTGGGTGGAGACCCTTTCTACCTGAAATTTGGGTCAAACTGATCACAATGGAGTGAAATCGCTGATTTTTGGTCTATTTTCGCTCGTAGCGACTCAGCTGTAACACCCAACTGAAAAAGTTCAATTAATACTAACAGAAAGTCCATTATGCACTTTCCAATGACCGAAGATGAACATCATACATTGTCCCTGAGCCCCCAAAGGGGGGCTCAAAAATGCAAAACGACCGTTTTCTGGGCCAAATCACACTTCGCTTGAAGAAAGTCTGCTACAAAGTTTCTTTGTGTGATAACCTGTTGCAGTTGAGCCATCTTTCTGCGGGAGACGGCAGCGCTGGCTGCAGCTGCCCGTTGTTGCCGCTGCCTCAGCTCCTGAAGTTTCTCTTCTCTCACGAACTTTGCATTTCTCTGCGCCTCCATCTCCTTGCGACATTTCTGTCTCAGCTGCTCACGTCGTTTCTTCATGTACTTGCGAATTTCGTTCGCGTCGTAGTGCACAACACGTTGCGTTTTGTTGGACTTCTCACGTGTCTCCGAGTGACTGACTACGTCACAACATGCACAAACTACGTACAATAATACTTCATTATAACGTACTTTTGGGGTCTTAGAAACTGCTACGCTACATGTGACACATGTCACAGTATCGTATTTTACTTGACTAATGATGCAAGTCTGCAGACAATGCGCAAATCAACAAACTGAGAACAATAAAACTATGTGTTGTGTCAAAAATAATCATTAAGTTTCAATAAATTACTCAACTTCTACTAATCAAAGGCTGCTGTGCTTCCAGAACTGGCACAAGTAGTGATGTAGTGTCTCCTGCATGGATGAGCCTGCAATGTCACTATTCCTCACCCTCTAAGGCAGTGGTCATCCACATGCTAGTAGGCAAGAGATGTAATGGCTTTAGATGTTCTAGTGGAACTACTGCCAATGATTCCAATGACAATGTCAATGTCAATCGTGAATTTATATTATCACGAAGGCCATTAATGCACTGTATGCACTAGTAGGACGAGAATAGGAAAGCTTTTAAGCTGCACTAAAACTTTCAGAGAAACATCCAGAATCCACACCGCAGTGCATGCCAGAGGCACACTGGCTGTTGTGGTTCTCAATTCAGCCTACATGACAGTTACAGATGTGTGCATGGTGGCAATGGTATGCCCAGCAAGTACATTATAGGTAGTCACCCCAGAAACTGTGCAGGAAAAGAAATGAAATAAACTGCACAAAGTCTATAGGAAAATTGTGCTAAAAATTGATGAAATTTGTGCCAAAGTTGCATGCACATTGTATGGTTGTGGCATACAAATTATTTTGTCAGAAATGTTTTTACATAAAAATATATAACAAACAGAAGTTGCTTGTGAAGCAGGAAAGCACACTATTAGTCTAGATGAGTTTGTTTTTAGCTGAATTTGTTTTTGTCAAATATTTCAAAATATCGAATTTCAAGTTAAATGGACAGCTCTTTGTCTCGCTGAACTGATGTTAGGCCTACATATGCTGTTATATTATCGTTCTAACAAGTTTTACTTTTGAAAACTGTGGGATGCACTATTAACAGGCATAAGCAAAATTATGGTTTTATTTTTCTGATAATATGATAATACTAGCTATAGTTGCCAGGGATTTGTGATTTTCAAATTTTTATGAATGAATTGTGATGCAAAATGTGTTGTTATCTCTGGCAGTATAAAGAATATACATCATTTTTATATTGATTAAGTATATCATACAGTAGTATCTAATAATCATAACAGTTAAAGTTAGTATACAAGCCACCTCAAAACTGACAAAAGTAGCCAAAGTTGCACGAAGATGGTGCTCCACCACAAAAATTGCGCAATCAGGGAAAACGTCAAAATTGCACAAAAATTGCACAGCGCAAGATGGCAGTTTTCTGGTGAGACTATATGGGCATGGCAGGCAGTTAGTGCTTTCTGGATAGAAAGCAACATTTGCAATAAGTGCAGATAAATTATACGAAATACCAAGCTGATAAAACATCAAAAACTCGTTGGAAATGCAGAATCTAGTACATTGTAGCTGAATGTACATCTTACGTGAGTTCAATTTGTAATGATGTTTTACCGTATTTTGGAGTTCATGACTGTGCAACACTGTTCACAAACTTGCTCTGTCAATAGCTCTCACTAAATGTTTCAAAAGACAATGAAATCCAACAGCGTGCATTCTACAGTTTAAATTCTCGTACTCGCCGTGCTGCAGATAAGCACCGGAGCAACACTGCATAATGCTACTACAATGGAAACTGGATTGCCGACAAGACAGTCCACTGCCAGAAACGACAACATAAGACAAGGCTATACATACTGTATGCCGAATGGCTTCTATGCTTCTGACTAACTCTTGGTTTCTTTTGCTTTGCTTCACATTTCTGATCTTTCACTAGTTCTTCTTCACCTGTAACGTACATCTACTGTGTATCGGCACAAGCTTACTGCTGTAATATAGCGATCATTTAATATAGTGCCTAACTGTTAGAAGCTACAGTCAGTGACGGTCAGAAACTACGGCAGCAACTGTAACTGTAACATGCTTCTTGGCTGTACTGCAGCTGTAGTATAATACCGACATGATGACAATATTCATAGGTATATGCATACAGGTGCGATAATGATGCATGAAGACAAGATTTATTGTGTGTTGTCTAATGAATTGAAATGCTTTAGTGAATTTTTACAGCATAGCAAAGTGTCTTGTTTGAATGTGGTCGATCTCTGCTTGGGAGAAACTTATCATTCCATTGTGATAGATATAGATATAGATTATGTTATGTGTTAGGTCATTCATTATCTGTCCACTAGCTATAGCATATAGCATGGGACAGATTATAAAACTGGTTTGCATCTGTCAGTGTATCTGTCTGTCTGCGAGCACTCTCACGGTCGCATTTCTTGATTGATTTTCACCAAAACTGGCACACACGTAAGAACCTCCAAAAGTAAGAACAAGTTCGTTGGGGGTCAGTATCACACCACCCCTTCCCCTATTTTGTCCCCAAAACCTCCGTTTTAGGCCAAAAGGTCCTGAAAACCCATGCAAATATTAAGCAATCCTATTTCTGCCTTAAATGTACGCGAATCGCTGAAATTTTCGCATCTTTTAGTAAATCAGGGTCGAGGAACACGATGGTGACATCAGATTTTAGACCGAAAGTGGAAATATGAATGTTTCGCGCATGCGCAATGAAAAATACGCAAAATAACCCTTATTTATGGCTGAATTGCCGACAATGGACATTTCCGTGTCTTACAGGAAATCGGTATCTAGGAACACGATGATGGCGTCAGATTTTACATCGGAAGTGGAAATATGGTCGTTTCGTGCATGCACAATGCATCCGGCCATAATTACAGGAACAGTTCGTTCACTGTGGCAGATACCACGTTCCACAGAACGTATTTCTAGTTTAATATTAATCCTATTGTCAGAGAGTATTGTGAGAAGGTTCATAATGACAGCAGGATGGCAGCAGCATAGTTTTTGTTAGATCTAATTTAGATAAGGGACAATTTTAGACACTCTTGTTTCATTGCTATCTTCTAATAAGGTCTGTAAAATTATTGCACACTTAGCTACGCAATAGCTATAATTCAGTTTTTAACTGTATAGGTGTATTTAAGTAAGTAAGTAAGTAAGTAAGAAGATTTCTAGTTAGTGCCCTTAACATTCAGACATAGGGCGCTGTGGCCCAGCTAACCAAACATAAATGCTTTCAACGTTTTTTAAATTGTCCGAAAGTTAATGTCCGGTTGCTAAAGCTGTTCAGGCAGACTGTTCAACAGCATTGTCCCAGTGGTGGGTGGCAAAACAGCGGTCACTGAACTGGTTGTGTGATCTCTTGACCAAACATGTTCGACTGTCAGCAGACCACAAAAGATGGCGGCCAGCAGCAGTAACCAGCGTACATTCGTCAGCTAGGTATACAGGCATGCATTCTCACGTCATTGTATGTTTCTTTTTTCTTTTTCACTGTACCGCATGCACGATTTATATAATAAATAAATACAGTACACTATTAGCTGTGATGATGATGACAATGACAATAGTTACTGAGAGAGAGAGAGTATCATACCAGCCGTGATGGTGACCAGATTGAGCAGCTGTTCATCAGACGCAGCTTGGTTCTGCGGCTGCTGCTGTTCACGTCCATCATCATCACCATCATCATCGTCATCATCGTCATCATCAACAATATCAGCAGCTGATGACTGTAACAGGTCACGAGGTCGCCTTGCAGCCGTGACTGAAACTTTTAGCTCTTCATTAACTAACTTGGCACCAACACGCCATGACCTTGACGTTATCAGACCTAACGACCATATCACACAGACCAAGCATGACACAACCTTGACACTATCAAACCCAATAACCATACAACAGCAGGCTTCGTTCTTGTTTGGCTTTTGTTTCAGCAGACTATTTTCTGGAAATACCTCAAACTATACTGGCTACCTTAGGATATTCCTGGAGTAGAATAACACTGCATACATAAACTACACTTTCAGTACAAAAACACGAGAAAGTATAGTCAGGGATGCATCCAGCAAAATTTGAGAGAACCTGACATGGCTTGCTATACTTTTTGTTTGTGTTTTTTCTATTAACTTGGACATTCAGGTCTGCTAAATGAGAGTTCTGCTCTGCCAGAAACCTTGCAAAATAAAATTATGGCCCTTTTTATATATAGGCGGATTTTAATTTTTGACCAAAACATGTAAAAAATGTTTTTTCTTAAAATCTTCAGCAGGTTTTGTAGGTTGTCAATAAATGCATCCCAGATACACAGAACATGTGTTGACAACATCCAGTTGTGAAATACACTTATGAAACCCTTCCAATCGACTTAGAATTATTTTTATGCAAAAAAATCCCGTTTTCATTTTTTTTTCATTATTTTCATTGTTACTTCGTTAATAATCATCTACAGTGTGAGTCGAAAAAAGTAGCACCACCCTAAAACTTTTTGCGATATTTTCACTTGTGGTGAACCTGCATAACTAAAAATTTTCTTGCTTATTGCCAAAACTTATTCCTACCATTACACCAATTTTGGACGATTTATCTGAATATTTGTAGAAACTGTATCACTTTCACTAATAAGACCCCTCAATTTTTAACAATTCAATTAAGTTTATTACGAAAATGTAAAAAAGCAAGTCAAATCGAATGACATTTAATTAAATATAACAGTTAGTATCCGTTTCATAAATTATCACATTATACAGGGTGGCTCAGAATAAAATACCCCACCAGACAATATGCAATATCTCCACAACCAGTGGTCTGATTTTAAAAATTCTTAAAGCTGCTTAATCCTGACACTTCTCTGAATCTAACGCTATACAATGTATCCACTGCACCTTAATTATACAACCACACTACCGTGTAAAATAAGGTAAGGTAACTACAGATGACACAGGAACGTGGAATGCCTCAAACAGAATAGACGGAAAGTGAATTTTGGCTAGCTGGTGCTTAGAGCCCAACCAGATAGTCAGTCTTATCGGTATTCATTTTTAGCCGGTTGGCAGTCATCCAGCTCTCGATTGCTGCAATGCACTCCGTAAAACGTGGAAGTCATCTCTCACATGACTCGGCATTATCGTGAAAATAAAGCTGTGTGTCATCAGCATAGGAGTGCACCTGAAAGCCATGATGGTGAGCTATAGCGATAACATCAGCAGCGCAGGTCTAGCTCACATGTCACGTCACGATGTCAGCGGAATGCAAAGGTCAAAGGACTTCGCTGACATTCTTGAAAGTTGTCAATCCTATATCACACAGGGGGGGGGGCGTTTTTCCTAGGGGCATTTGTCCTAGAGACATTGTCTGAAGGCACCTGTCTGGAGGGTGCCTGTTCAAGTGTTCGGGGAGGCATTTGTCCTACCTACAATGATACAGTCATTGCCTTGCTGTGTTACTGTACAGAACCGTACTAGTTACTTTCCAGCATTTGTTCTGAAACTAGTACAAGGCAGCCTTGGAACACGTATTGCTCTTAACAGCACTATTTTCTCTTTACTGTGGAATGTTTGCTGAAAAGAATGACACTGGGCCTAATGTCCTAAATCAGGGCATAGTTGATTACTAATAAAGTAACAACGAAAATAATATTTTATAAAGGAAAATCCGGGTCGATTATGCATACAAATGATTTCAAATGATGTGGAAATGTTTTGTAAGTGTATTTCAGAACTGGATGTAGTCAACAAGTGTGTTCTGTGTATCTGGGATGCATTTACTGACAACATGCTGAGGATTTTTAGAAAAAAACATTTTTCACATTTTTTGGTCCAAAAAATACAAGATGCTCAGCTATTGCAGAGAGACCGCGTTGCAGGGTGCATCATAGTTTTGGCCAAAAGTGGAAGACTAGAACTGGGACATAATATTTTACGGACATTATAGGTCTATCTTCAACCACTGTGATATAATCAGCCTAAAAATCTGTCGAATTTGTGAAAAAAATGCAAAATGAGGGCTATTACGGCGTTCAAGGTAATTCAAGGTCATCGACGTCGGTACCAATGGAAAGCCTGTATGCAACCTCCTGTTACTGATTAATAGTAACCGACATCCTATCTCGTACCATTTCGTAGTTATTGCAGCTTACTGGTCAAATTTTGGACACTTTGCGTTTATGAGCCACCCTTTGGGAGCTTAGGGACAACGTACGATGTTCATCTTGGGCTCATTGGAAAGCGCGTAGTGGACTTAGTGTTAATTGAACTTTTTTCGCTAGGTATTACGGCTGAGTCGCTACAAGCTAAAAGAGATCAAAAATCGGCGATTGTGCTTCAATGCGGTCAGTTTGATTCAAAATTTCACATACAAAAGGTCGCCCCCCACCAATCATTTTTGCATGGATAGTTATGCCAATGAATACCTTACAACTTTGCTGCTGACAGTTTTCACACAAAGAAACTTTGTAGCAGACTTTCTTCAAGCAAAGTGCAATTTTGGACGGAAATGGCCGTATTGCATTTTTGAACCCCCTTTGGGATCTTAGGGGCCACGTACAATGATCATCTTAGGCTCACTGGAAAGCGCATAATTGACTTCCTATCAGTGTTAATTGAACTTTTTTCGCTAGGTGTTACGGCTGAGGCGCTACAAGCAAATATATGTTGAAAATCGGTGATATCGCTCCAACGGGGGCCGGCTGACCGGAAATTTCAGGTTCTTCTTAGAAAACTAGGCTAAATGATCTTTCGTATGGTATAATAATCTGGACATATCTTTCTTACGTTTTGTCACAATTCACGCGTTTGACAGACGGACAGACAGACAGACAGCTTTGTCATCGCTAGACTGCGTCTGCATTGCATGAAGCGCGGTGAAAAACTACATAGTGCTATATAAAAATTGCCACAATTTTCCTTTGCAAGGTTTCCGGCAGAACAGACCTCTCATTTAGCATTTGTTCAAGTCAACAGAAAAAATGCAAACAAAAAGTATAGCAAACCATGTCATTTTTGACCCATCTTATTGAGCTTGTGAGCCTGTGGATCCCCGACTAGTATAATATGATGCATATGTGCAGTGCTAAATTAGAATACGAATGCGCTGAAGCAGTGCCAGATGTGACATTAATACACAATCATTGAGAAGCAAAACTCATCTGCAGAAGTACAACTGAGAAATGTACCAACGTTAGACATCAAACTGAGCACCACTGTGGGGATAAATTTTGTGATCCTACACCTGAAAAAATTACAGTTTAAGTCCAACTTGTGTATCTGAATGTATAAAATGTCACTAATTCTCTTCTGAGCAGCCGTAATAATTTCATTAAAATATGCAAAACCTTAGTAAAATACTGAAGTATGCCCACAGTGAATCTGTGCAGCAGAAATGAAATTGTCAGTCACTGTCAGCAGTATTAACCTTTGTGAGCAGCTGCTGTGTGGGGTGGTGCTACAGTACGGTGTGGTTGATTTGGACATGTTACACTGGCAGCAGCTGAATCATCACCCATGCCCGAAGTATCTACGGAACACATATTCAAATATCATTCAACAATGTTACACCGTTCAACAATACAGCAGCACACGGCTCCACTTACAAAGACCACTCTCTTAGTGCTAACTGTCAAAATGTCAACTGTCACTGGCATGGTCTTCTCAGCTGCTATGCCACATATATCTGAAACAGTCTGCCTGATGACACCGGCTCTGCAGCACTACCATCATCCTACAGCTGGCTACTTATTTCACTTCTCTTCCAGCAATCATTTTGAGACATCATTCTTTAAAAATTGTGTTTTCTTATATTGTGATGCTCTAATGGACACAAACAAGACAGTATATTCTATTGAGGCCACTCTAAGTAACTGATAAAATAATAGATTAGCAGCAGCAGTAGCAGTAGCAGCATCCAACAGACACAGCAAACATGTGAACAGTAATAGCGTAGTGATAATAACTGAAACAACGATACATAGAATAGCAAAGCAATTCAAGTCGTCAGCCATAGCACAAGCTCTCGGCCAGATTCATATACCATTAAAACTTATTGCAGTCAATGGTGGCATTGCTAAGTAATTATTATTATTATTATTATTATTAACAAAGTACTGATTAAAGTGACGCTTATTAAAGTTATTGCAGGGGCACTTTACATAGTTATCTGTGGCTGAAACGCTGTGAAAGTACTGGGCTGACAAGTTAACAGTCGAATGACGATTGAAACAAAGATGTCTTTAAACGCCGACGAAAACACAGCAGTGACGGTGTGTCTCTGACAGCAGCTGGCAGACTGTTCCATGCACGTGATGCTGCTACGGGAAACGAACGGTCTCCCAGAGTTGACCGACGGCTTGACGGCACTAACAGCGTGGGTGATGCGGCAGAC
>Ga0049105_1000736_pt1 | contig 12536 bp, 11 predicted proteins | sample WorMetvaBAHAMAS1_FD_61260 | JGI IMG/M metagenome (GOLD analysis project Ga0049105, IMG submission 61260) | Worm MetaG Olavius vacuus BAHAMAS.1 | ecosystem: Host-associated > Annelida > Digestive system > Unclassified | place: Germany: Marburg | collected 2013-04-09 | reverse complement strand
ATAGACAACCATGCAGACTAAATGTATCTCTGTACAGTTTTGCAAATAGAATAATTGATATCTGGAATAATCTCCCATTTGAAATTGTCTGCGTCTCCAGTATTGCTGCATTCAAAAAAAAGCTGAATACTTTTGATTTTACACCTTTCATTCTAGCTGATTATTGATTTTCTGTTTGTTTTTGTATGTGGTGTATAGTCTAATTTTGTATGTAATGTAGTTTAATTGCTTGGATACATGTAAGTGTTTTTTAACCTTTGGTACCAGTTGGTTTTTATACCAATAAAACCGTTCATTCATTCATTGCATAAGTTGCAAACACAAAGCAAACCAAACTCCAACATTTAAGAAAGAACTCAATCAACAACTGCCTAACTCAACCAAACATGCATCAATGCCATGCAAGATACACACAGACTGACATTAACTTACTTCAACAGTGGATTCCTCTGGCATCAATTCATCCAGATACATGCTACTCAGCTCTGCAACACTTTGCTCAGCCACCTGCAACTTACTGTCAAACTGTGTCAAATGAGCCTGCACATTTGCGCTGCTTTCCAAAGCTCTTGCAAGTCCGTCAGCAATCTGTGCAGTTTCCGTGTTGAGATGATGCAACTGTTCTTTCAAGACTGCAAGTTCATGATCAACATCATCAGCTGCTGAGTCAGTGAGATACGGATGAAGACCAGATACCATATGACAAACACTTTGCAGCTCTTGTTCCATGTCCCGCACCTCATCTTGAACAGTCTGCATTAAAGACAGAAATAACGGACACAAATTACGGTTCTTTACCAATACTTCAACATAAAACAATAAAACATGATAAATCTCAATCATCAGAATTCATAGCCTACAGGATGTTTCTCTGATCATAATTCAAGCTGCAATAAATCACTGCAATCATACAGCCTATAATTCGACTGTCGAAATCAACCACTAGAAGCAGTAAGCTATTTGGACATAATACAACTCTTAAAAGACAACAAGACATGAACTGAGTTCCTCCTTCATACTCCACATTCCTGCATCTCATCCTTTCAGCCTCTTGACTCCTGACTCCACTGAGCAGCTTCTCTGACTCTGATTGACTGATGACAAATGACAGGAAATTCTGTATTATTTGTACTGTATTGTACTGAACTGCATTATATTTCAAGACCTGGATCTGCATGGCTGATTTTTGACCAACTAAAACTGGTTTTACCACCATGTAGCACAGAACACAAAATCTTTGACTTGGATTCATTTGGTGGTGAGCATACAATTTACAATCACACAGTTCCAGACATGCGCTTATATTAAACTAACTGTTCGACACATTTTCTAATATTTTTCTTCAGCCCATTTCACAATCATATGCAGTTAACAATAACACACAGCACACCACACTGCACAAAACTAAACCAAACAAAATGACAAGAATGTAGCAAGTAACCTGGTTCGTCTTTAGAACACTGGCCAACAATGTTGAATTAACAGAGCACACATTAGGACGGATGTCCGACTGCAGTTTCACGGAGACATCAGACAGACGTTCATGAAGATGGCTCACGAGTTGAACGTACTCTGTCCACCAGTGGACTGCTGTTTCCATCACGCGGGTAAGTCGTTCTAATTCAATTCTGACCATGTTCCAACGCCATTCAATGCCACTAACTTCACTCGCAACAGCAGGCTTCTCAGTTAGCTTCCAACTTTCCTGCACCAGTTCGTCTAAAATGGGCTGATGATGGGCAACATTGCTGACCACCGACTGCATACAACCGTGCATTCAGTTTCAACAAACACTATGTTTACCTCCGAGAAAAAAAACAAGCATATGCGCTTGTAGTTAACTTTTTCAAATTTAAATTATCTTCAATCAACTGCAAACCCTCATCTTACCCACAAAACGGTGCGACACACAGAGGGTAGCAAAACTGAACTAATGAGAACTACAGACCTGCAATACTACAAGAAACCTTACCACAAATACTTTCAACAGCATGTTAACTAGTCTGATATAGACTGACCAACAACATGTGTTGCGTTACATAACAACATCCTGGCACTGTAGTGGTAGACCAAACAGATAAATACGAAAAATAAAACCAGGCTATGGTCCCAGATGTGAAAAACAGTGAGACTGACAGGCAAACACAAATGTAAACTACAAAGAACAACTGCAAATACAGTAACACTGATGAAACATTTCAAAGAACAAAATAAACATACTTGATGGTCATTCAATAGTTTCTGAGCCTCAGCCAGACTTCCTGTCCTTCCAATAACATCATTCCCACTATCATCCTGTGCAGCCTTCACATATTGCTCCACAGAGCTGAGGCAAGGCATCAGCCTGTTGACAGCAGACTGATAGAGATTCCAACGTGAAAGACTCGCTGACAATAATTCAGCATTCTTGTCGGCTGAAGAACGCAGTTCCAACCACTGCTCACACAGACTGTCAAGGTTCAGACTGCTTGACTGCACTGCAAGACCACACTCACTTGTACTTGTCAACAGCTGCCACTCTTCACTCCGCATTCGATCAAGTTCTTCAATGCGTCCAGCAGCATCAAGACTCAATGCCTGCAGTATGCACGATCATAACATCAGGCTTAACATCCAGTACAGCCATTCATTTCAGCATTCGTGGCACAGCGTTCAGTAGCTATACTGTGTAGTTATTAAAATGTTAATATATATTATGAAATTAACACATGTTCTATGCCTTAACCTTCACACCTTAACTCTGCACTAACAACTGATTATAGCGATGATAATTGCTAGAAACAATCTTCTTCTCTGATAACTCTGAAGGCAGCAGATCACTCACAACTGAGATCTGAACCAATTACACAATGAATGGCATCATCACGAATATATCATAAATTTTACTCATCAGTTAATTATGTTAGTATCGATCACCATATAATAAGTTCAACAGAGATACAATGACTGAAGCCAGTAGACGATGTTCTCCACAAACAGTAACCTTCATGATCAACTGTAGGACAGAATTACAAGTTTAATGGCAGTGGACTCTCATCTGACAAACCATATTACATTTCTGCTGAGGCCTATACTGTATTTCAAGAAAACATCTCAAATAGATCTGTATCAAAAACAAAAACAATTACAATTCTTTTAAACAAATGATGGCCACTGGCAGTCATTCAGCTACTCAAGTACTCGTTGCACATGAAAATTTCCATATCATTTAACTTTTACTCATATAATTTTGCAATGCTTACTCATCGTCATATATATGCCAGTGCAGATATTACTGCAATGTTTGTTAATGTGACGTAATATGCTGAAAAAAATTATGCGTGATATGCCACTGTCATTGTCTTCAGTTAATAGTGTTGCTAGAAATAGTAATTTATGTAACACAACTTTATCATTTCAATATCATTTTCATTTACCATACGTAATGTATCTTTCACACTACATGGTCTGCTGAATCTCTACGAGACAGCTCAAGGCTCACGTCTTGCAAATCTGCAGTTACTGCACAAGCAAAATGGACGAATGATGTATGACAAAATATCTCTGAAGAATTACGTGCATCTACTACACTACAAGTACCAGCAAAATATTACTCTCACCTTAACGACTGCATACTGCTGGTCAGGAGTCCGACTACTGTCGTGCATCGTCTGTTGCAATGTTTCCTGTTTCTCGTACAGTAATGTTCTGAGCTCGTTGCTCTGTGTGCCGAGTTCAGTCCAGCACCGATCAAGCACCTCTAACTGTGACACACGCTGCATCAGTGTCTCAATTAGCTTCACAATGGCATCAGTTAGTGATGCAACTTCACTGCACAGTGTTGTCTGACGAGCTTCAGATGCAGTCTCTATGAGAATGTCGCTGATCTCCTGCAATCGCTGCAAGTATGTTTGTCGACACTCGACAGCAGTCAACAGATCATGACAAGACAACAAATATTGCTGAACTGACTCAGCCGCATCTGTAGTTGGCTCACGATGTGCGTCGGCATCTGTAAGTTTCAGTCTAACATCATCCACAAATAACTCCAGCTGCTTCTTCAAGTCCTCATATTCCTCCCATTTTGCAAGCCGTTCCTACACAAAAAAAAACAAACAAATTGAGCACAGTTTTCTACAAATCCACAGACGTATAACTTGTTTGAAAGAAATTGATGGAACAATAACAAAAATATGCACAGAATTTAACATACATTGACAAACACTGCAAAACCCAACATCATGTGTCAGAGAAAACAAAATGAAACTATAACAGCAGCAGCAGCAGCAACAAGAACAGCAACAACATCATTAATAATACATGCATATCTATTCTCCCATGAGGCAGTGTAACTTCAGAAGCAGTGAAAACCTCAGAAGTGTATTAATACAGTATAGCTTTATCAAGAAGACACCACAAACACTGTTTATGCCTTATAGCTTTCAAAGCAAATGTTCACATAACAGCTTTCTTAACACATACAATTTCACTTGTTTTAGAGTTCTTATTCCAAAACAAGATACATTCAAGAAGTCGATTATTCCCTTACTATTAACTTGGCAACCACTGATTGATTTCATATTATTACAAATAACTGCACCTTCCTTAATAAAATGCAGACTTCTTGAAATTTTATAAAATACCTACGTGATTTAGCTGATATATTATGTAATGCTGACAACTGTCTTACAATCTGCGAAATAAGTTATGCAAACTGGTAAGAGTACAATATGGATGATAAACAATAAAGAAAGTTCCGCTACACAGAGTTGTCATGGTCATCTATCACTCCTTCACTCCTTCACTCCAGGTTGAAAAATCTTCAGTTCCACAATTCCTTCCCACCAAAGATTGCTGGTGCCTCACCCATTCAGGGATTCTCTGCGTCTTTCTTGTTCTTCATGCTCACTGGTTTTCTGTTTTAGAATATTTTTCAGCAATTTTTAGTTCTGGCTTCACATGGTAGACGAAACCAACAGTTGTCAGTTTTCAAGCACCTGTTAAATATTTGCACAACGTATCACACTGTATCATACCTTAAGTGTCTGATACTTGAGATTAGCAAGCTGTGTCGTCTCAGTAACTGTGTTCATCAAAGCTGCGACAGCTTCAGACACAAACTCTGGAGTATCATCACTCTCCATGAGTTGCTGACCAGTCGCTATATCTAGCTGCAGTGATGGCTGTCGGTCATTCAGTGTTTCCAGGATGTTCTGTCATTCATCACAAATAAATTACTAAATGATGAACAGGCAGTTTTAAGTACAAACAACGGCAGCAAAAGCAGCAGAAAAATGACATTCAGAACAATATATCATAGAAGCACATCAAAATCAATTCTTTAAGATATAACTTCCTTTAGAATATAACTTATACAGTTTACTATACCACAGTAATAGTTTAGCAATCTGCTGGCTTGAGCCACACTGCAGCAAACAATACCAACCAGGCACATTACACAGTCAGCGGTACAGCACCAACTGACATGCAGTATGAGATACATTCTACCTGTCACTTTAACTGACAGAATACAGTACACAACAGATGCGACGCTTGTCTTCGTATATAAAGTATATTCATTATTCTGTACATCATCTCCTTCCCTCCAACAGACATCGGAGCTCTCAGTCTGGAGGACAGGAAAAATTATCAGCAATGTTCTGTTCAGACGACGACGATGACGATCACAATGATGTTCTGTGCTGTAGCGTTTCCACAATTCAGCAGTTATGCACTTATACAAGTAGTAATTCTTACAAGTGAATTACGGCTTGTTGGTTTAGGTTCAGGTTAGTGTAAGTGCTTTTTGCAAGGGTTTTTCTTAACTACAGTAAGTCGCTTTTGTGTTTTTGTGGTGTATTTTCATTTGGCTGTTGTGAGTTTTGACGTCAGTACCAGCGCAATCGACTGCCTGTGAAGTCTTATCTCCAAAATTAACTGTTATATGTCAAGTGAAACATTAAACACTACTCACTGATTCACTCACTATCACATGTGAGTGTTTTAAGGACGACAACGCAAGTGACACTGACACGCACAGTGACATTTTGGCAATGTGCTGCACGAGTAATATTGCACCTTTTGTGATATCTGCTGTTCTAGATCTGCGAGTTTGCGGATGTCATCCTTTAAAGGCATTGTAAACTGCTAAGCTTTTTTACACTAATTCAATATAACAAAGCATAAGTTATCGAATGACATGGCAACTCACCTGCTGTTCATCAAGCAAGTCACGTACAGAGTCGAGGTTGTCAAGCGGTACATCTTCTCTGAGCTTCTCCTCAGTCTCAGTCAGCCACCGGACCTGCTTCTCCACTGTCTCCTTGTAGTCAAGGCAACGGATGACAACTGATGACCGTGACACTGTGATGTTGACGGCTGGCAGCAGCTGCTGAAACCGAGTGATCAGTGATGTCACAAGCTGGTTCTCACTGTCATGCTCGGCACTCTCAGCTGGAAACAGCGTGCTGACGGTATCACGGAGCCATTCAGCATCACTGCGATGACTTTCAATGTCTGATGCAATGGCCTAGTCACAGCACAAACTGAAGTACTTACAATGCAGTCCAGTCACTTTACAACAAATGTAAAATGAAAACTTCAGACATTAAATTCTACTAACACAATTCTGCATAGCTAAGCGAGAACTATAAAAACAGCGACAAAGTGCAGCGTCATTAAATACATCTGTTACCTTAAACCTTTCAAGAGTTTGTCGATACTCTGCAGCAAGCACACTTTCTTCCTTCAGCTCCTGTACCATTAGCTCCAACCCATCCATCCACCCAGTAAACTTCTCAATCCTGTATGCACAGCATTAAAACACCAAGTAACTAGTACATCATTGATATCATCAACAGCAACAGCAACAACTCCGTAAGCCAGCAACAGCCATAGCATCATCCCTGCACCAAGATCACAACTAATCATGTGTCTCCATCTTTCAAAGATGACCCAGCCATCTGTTCATCAAGCATTCATTTCCACAAGTGGCTGGGAGAACTGATAGAAATGTCAACTTGACATCTACGAGCCTGGGGCCCAATTTTCTAAAAATCTTACGACAAATTTATAAAAAAACTTATGAAGAAGTCTGACTTATGAAAAACTTAGGATAAGCACGTGATTGTCAAAAAAATCTTATGAAAAACTTAGGACAAACTTATGATGACACTACAGGTATCTTACAAAAACGTAAAATTCACGGCAAGTGATGTCATTCGGGAAACACTCTGTCAGAGGCTGTCATTGGTCGAACACTGGGCTAAAAAATAACTGACAACCAGAATGACGCTTTCCTAAAAATGCTTTCGAAGAATGACTTATCATTTTCCTAAGAAAATCTTAGGAAGTCATATCTCGCTGGCTGGGTGTTCAACAATGGGGGAAAGACCAGTGAGTGACATTCACCGACTTACTGGTGCCAATGATGTTGAGGATCTGCTGTTGGCATTTCATATAAATGCCTCCAGAGACTATAACACAGAGGTATCTTATTTGATTTGCTGGCAATACTGTGAAAGACAACTCAAATTTTATCAATAAATGATTTATATTCCAACCTCACACATATGCAACTGTTTTAATCGTTATTTTTAGTACTACCAAATAGAGATGTGACAAAGTTTGAATTCAAATTCCACAACGTTTGAACTTCGAACGTTTTCAACAGATTCGACATTCGACCAATGTTTTAAGCGCTTTGTTGTCGAATGCGAAGTCGTGGAATAATCCTTGTTCTACGACTGATTTCATATGCATAGAGAGCCAGAGAGCGCAGACAAACTTGTTTTTTTTCTCAGATTCAACCTATCACACAAACTACAGTTATTCAATGTGCGATATAATTTTTGCTCAGTGATGTGTTACACTGTACTAATATGAACATTGATTTTATTGAGTACTTTGACCTTTAATTGAGCTAAACCAGTGCATTACGTTTCAACTGATGAAATAAATTCCTCTATTCGCATTCGCATTCGACAAATTTTGAAAGTCAAAATTCGCATTTGACAAATGCGAATTTTCACCAGCTTCGTCACATTACTACTACCAAAGGTCTCCAGGTGGTACATATTAATGCTGAATGCACTTTCTTTATGATGTCCAACAAACAGTGAAGAAACAGTTCTTCCCAAGTGAAAATTCGGTCTTGTGACAATGTCTGCCATGTGCAGATGAAATTAATGAAAATAGAAAAGTTTTTTTTTCAATTCTGTCACTTCTAGCAATACGACAACAACTGTAGCTAGTCCAAATTATGTTACCTGTCATAATATTCAAGCAGTGTTCCATGTCGATCAGCCTGTCTCTTCAGATGATTACACCGCTGCTGACATGTATCACAAATGACTAGAAGTGATGACGATTCAGACTGCAAGCTGGCCAACTGCCCCGCAATCTCTCTCATTGAGTCTAAGTGCTCACTGTGCGTGGCCAGTAGATAAGATTCGACAAACAATGCCTGTTGTTGCATAAAGCATGTCAGTGTATAAGTTTCATACCACAGTCACGACTACGCTACTATTCCTGACAACTGCTGAACTCAAAAAATGACAGTTTCTTATCAGAACAATATACAAACACTACTGCTAGTCGATAACTTGTATAGTAGAGTTCGTCAAACTATTTTCTTTGAAAAATAAATCACGATGACGATAATGACGATGATGATGATGATGAAGCCAGCATCTGCAGTCACGCAAACAGATGCACACATAGAGCCAACGAGCTATTTCTGCCAGCTCTGATGCTATTAAAAGACTACTGTAGTATAAACAGAGTGATTTCACCTGTGAAGATGCATGCAAGCTTTTGCTGCATAAGTGCTGTATCAATCTTGCAGTACTCTACGGCTGACGGGATCACAGTAGCTAAGGACCAGTGTACACACCCTCATATTATGGTAAAGTTACATGCCATATTTTACAGATGTATGGCTTCTAAATGCCGACACACTAGACATATTTGTTCTAATCAGCAAACAGTCAGCAAAATACTTGCAACGATACCTTGTGTTCCGATATGAGATCGCTGACATCCATTCCATGCCGTAACCTCCCAATGTGTTGTATTAATGCTGCTTCGGCAGACTCAATGCTGTGCAGTAATGCCAACCTGTGCCTTTCAAACTCGGTTGTGAACAGATTTGCTGACAAGAGCGACATTAACTCCTGGACAATATATATGAAAGAACTATTCTTACTATGCCAAGAAACTACACCAAGATACTCATACAATAAACAACACGTACCTACACTGACCACCTGGATTGTGTAGAGTTTTTGATGAATGCAGTCATCATTTTTGTACAACTTTGAACGATATACCTCAAAACAATTGTATATAATATGCAGCGGCTACAAATTAAACCCATTAAACCCAAAGTTTGAGCTGTGCACAACCCAAGTTTCCAAGTTCCAAAATCAGTGGGTTACCCCAGGCTGTAGGTTCCATAAACCAGGGTTTGCATTCCCTAGCTCTGGCTATTTGATGAACAGCGTTCACTTTTCTACTGCTATCACTGCTCCACAGTCACATATTCAGGTAAATTGCACAAAAATACTGTACCTTCCATCGGACTACCAGACTGCTCAGACTTGACTGAAGATCCTGATGATCTTCATCCATGACAACATCAAGCAGCTCTTTGCCAGTTCGCTCAAACTCATCAACAGACCCGCTAAGCTCTTGACCATCATTGTACGCTTGCTAGAAACACACACATATATCACTCCAGTTCACTGTCATCATTCTCCATACTATTATTTAATGTAGCTAATAACAATATAACTTATTATTATTTTAGTTCCTTACTGATAATATTTTTCTTGTTTTACTTGAGATTCAATTACTTTCCATTCAAAATAAATGATGAGGAATTATGCAGCATCATGTGAAAGTGATTATATAAACTATGGCATAATGCATCAAGGTTTTTCCACTAAAAAACATTCCGGACCTAAATACTACCGTTAAAAAATGAAAATTCAACCACTTTAAACCGAACAAAACACAACGTGCAAGTGAGATATGGTACACATACTGAGAGCTCAACTGAGCTGTTATCATCAGATAAAGCATTCAGCGCATGTTCTGCAGAGGAAATCCAGTTCTCCAGCAGTTTGGCTTTCTCCTGCAGGTGGCGCCACAACTTCACTGCTTCTTCCAATCTGTGTTCCCATTTCGTGGCACGTGTCTGACATTCCTTAAGCACATGCACAGTAAAAACCTTCGTACAAAAATATTTCTATCTATAAAGACAATGCCCTCTATTGACAGTGCCTGAACACAATGTACTGTACACTGTAGTGTTGGCACTCTGCAATACTGTGACCTTTTGATGCTGAACACAGTTTCCATAAACGTTATTAATCACTAACAGTGTACCAAGCTTGTTTGTAAAATCGTTTTCATATTATTGCATCAAATAGACATGACAATGCAAAATGTTCATGCTCAAGGACAATAAATAAACAGACATAAACTCTCTCAAACATTTGCTGTAAAAATTAAAGTGAAAAGTAACTGGTGCACTACTCAGTGGGAAATCATCCTCGCTGACTCAATATCATAACAAAATGATCATACGCTGAAACGCTTGTAAAGTTTGGTGACACATTCAGTGAGTTCTGTTGTGTCCATCAGTCTGTTAACATTCCTCACTAGCAAACTGTGCTCTCTCTTCTTGCTGTCAAGCAACGACTTGTAGTGACTTGAATGTGCAAAGTAAGTCTACAATGACACATATCTCAGCTGCATTCCAGACAATAAACAGTTCCATCCTGCCTTGTGGCAAACAACACTGAGATAAAAAGATGAAACTGTTCAATGCCAAAAATAACCACAATACAGTTCAACATGACGTGATATGCAGAGAGTTGATGCACATTTGAAAACCGATGGGCATCCTGCTTAGTCTAACACACGACAGTAAAACTAACCAGATGGCGAATCATCGGCCAGTATGCCTTTGCCAGAAAGGTTCAGTTTTGAACAAGTGATTTGTGATCACAATATTACTTGGCCTCAATGTGACTGTGACCTTGGACCTTTTGATCACAAAATCTAATCAATTCATCTTTGTCCCCAACTGCACTTACATTGTAAATTTGGCAAAATTCCCACGAGCGGTTTGTAAGATATCATGTTCACAAACTTTTAGTATATAATGACGTACACACAGATGCATGTATGCACAAACAGGCTGAAAAGATAACGACTTCTTTGATGGTTATCGCCGGTCACATAAATTAGCACAAGAACTAAAATGCACATAGCATCAGTCTAAACGATAAACTATAAAATGCAACCACTTGGTGAGCCGTCTTCGAGGTACGTCTTCCGCTGTCCTTCAAGTAAAACTTTAGATATTATTAAATCAGTATTTTTAGAGGCCAAATGCCAAACTGTTAGCATCAAAGCAGCTTAAGGTAAAAAGACACACTGCAGGTGACACACCTTTAGATGTGTCACAACACGTATTGCTATAAAGACACCTTTACTCGGCTACATGACCATTTTATCAAATGCGTCTCTTGCCTTACCGCTGTTATAGCTGTTCTTACTTTAGCGGCTGTTTCTATTCAGTGCTAATCAGGCACTAGTGCCCAACTGTGTCTTTAGTCCCAACAAAACAAAGTCTTTTTAAGGGAACAAATGTCAACTTGTAATAATGTCCACCGGTATCAATCTAAACAATAACATTGTGTTATTGCAGGCTGCAGGTTTGAGATGTAAGGCTACAATGGTAGGCCTCCAGTTAATCCTCACCACTCTAACTGCTGCTGAATATAGCTCCTACCATGCTGTTCTTTTACTTTTATGTGCTTATGTAGTGCATACTTATGTGAATTGAATAACAGATACTAATAACTTTGAAATAATCATACATATGTTTTTTGCCAATATAGATTTGCCACTCTCGGTGCATTTCCACACTGTAGGTAAGTAAGTGTAAGTGACCTCAACATGCATTGCAGACAAAGACAATGAGAGGTATAAAACATACCTTATGTTTGTTAAGCCTTTCCACAACAGCTGCAAGTTCTCCACGGATGCAGTGAGAAGCCAGTATAACGTCGGCCTCATCGAGCCACGATCTCAGTTTCATCAGGCCACTGCTCAGTGACTTGGCAGTCGGCAGTACATTTGCGAGCAGTTTCTGTCGAGCGACAGCATCCTTGCGTAACTTCACCAGTCTGTCCTTCAACCGTCGCAGCTGCTTCAGCCGCTGCTCAGTTACTTCCTTGTCACAGCTCTTTGCCAGAAACTGAGCTATCGTTGATGCTTGCTTAAACCGTGCCTCAATTCCATCAGCTTCACGAAGTGCATTCTATGACACAATCATCCAATGGCGAATTATACCTGTTCTACACCGCATTTCAGAAAAAAACATCCACTCATATTATTGGCTATAACTTGAGGAATAGTTGTCTTGATTTTAATAATTTTTGACACCAAAATTCCTCACATAATTTGACATCGCATGACAGCTTAGTTGTCCACCTCACCTAACTAATGTGTCTACACTACCTTGTAAAACTTATCGCACGAGT
>Ga0049105_1000735_pt1 | contig 12536 bp, 7 predicted proteins | sample WorMetvaBAHAMAS1_FD_61260 | JGI IMG/M metagenome (GOLD analysis project Ga0049105, IMG submission 61260) | Worm MetaG Olavius vacuus BAHAMAS.1 | ecosystem: Host-associated > Annelida > Digestive system > Unclassified | place: Germany: Marburg | collected 2013-04-09 | reverse complement strand
CTTATGATTGCTACTCTCAAAATAACAATGTCAAAATGGCAACACTGTAAATTTGATAATTGGAGATGACTTTCTGTTCTCTTTTGCTGTGAACGTAAATGAACAAAGAATAATAGCGTTCTTAACTGAAGTGTTGTTATTTAAATCTACGAAGTAAGTTGCGCACGCAATTAAGAAGATGTGGTAAATTTTACTACAGTCGCATGTAGAATTCTAGTCAAAAATAAAATGTCACGTTTTTTATGGTTCACTGTGTATGATAGCACAGTATAGGTCTATCTTTAACCTATCTTCAACTAATGACCAAAATGTGTGACATTTTAAGGCTAAGGTTCAACGACGACTAGAAAAAACGGTAGCCAGTTTTTAAGATAACAAAGGTGAAGCGATCTGAAGGCAAAAAATGTTTACTGTGAAGAACGATTACTAAAAAAAACAAAAATGGTCATCAGTTTTTAAGGAGTGTGCAGGCCTATCTTTGAATTTTTCTTAGAATAGCATGTTGTTGGCGGATATGATCCCATCCTGAGAGCTATCGGCTATCACTGCACGTAGACCTACAGCTGATACGACTTGGCAGTTAGCAGTGTTAATAATTAACACGACACGCCATTCGACAGATTGTAGCCCGAGTGCATCCGGCTTCAAAGACGAATCACGCTCAGCATTACAGTACATTACATTACATCAGAGTTATATTTAGAGTGGCTTAAGTACAAGGCTGTTGAACCACTACGCGCTGTACTGCACAGAACTACACTGTGAGTCAAAAAAGGTGCCACCCTAACCATGGCTATAACTTCGTCAATTCTTGATTGATTTGCAAAATTCTTTCACTGCTGCAAACAGCACTAAATTGTCAACAATACCCATATTAGGTTACTTACTTACGGTCCAGCAAAAATATTATAACATTTGTACAAGCAGATTCTTAAGTTTCCCAAGGTAATGCAGCAAGATACTGAAGGTGTGGTGGGTAATCTAATCATGGGTTTTGTTGCAAATTTAATGCTCTTCGCAGCAGTGAAAGAATTTTGCAGATCGATCAAGAGTTGGCAAAGTTACGGCCACGGTTAGGATGGCACCTTTTTTGACTCACAGTGTAGGAACGGAGAACAGTTAGGAAGGAAATGATCGGAAAAAAGGTAAGTTTTGAGGCGGCGATTCCGAGAAACAGTGAGCGTTGGAGCTGAGCTGACGTCATACTGTTCCAGAGGCGATAATTATAAGCCCTAATGTTAGATGCAGAATTTCTGCCTTGGGTGCAAGAATAAGTCTATAATACATTGTATACTCTGACACATGGCGTAAACATGTGAGCGGCTTTTTTCTTTCACCCACGGACAGTATATAAGCTTCCGTTTTGAATGCAATTAGTCCTTTGACCACGGTTCAGCCGGATACGAAGTCACATTGGGCTACATACAGTTCGACGCCAATACTTTTCTCCATTGACAGAAAGAAACTTCTTTTCATGTCAAACTAAGTCCCTTCAGGGTTTGTTGTATGGCGTCAACACGATTCTCTATCGGTCTTCTCTGGCTTCTGCCTTGCAGAATTCGCTTTCAAATAATAATAATCAGCTTATAGGCCTATTTTGGCAGAGTCCGCCATCGCCCATGCGCGAGGTGTGATTGCGTAGGCTTGTGTTTAATTTTAGGTTAAATTCTGCGTAACAACGACGACAACGACGACGACAACAATTAACTGGCAATTGACGACTAATGTTTATTCAGGCCCACTACAAAGGCACGTAGCGGTCCTAGTTCGTGAGGACGTTTAGTGAGAAGTGGTCATAGGCTTGCCCGAGAGGGTGCAAGGGGTACATGCACCCCAGGGATAGAAAACACAAGGAAATTTGTTCAGTTTGCCGGTTTAACTGGCCTTGATGTTACACGCATAATGCATAAAAATACACTAGACTATCAGTGATGTAGTAGCAAATAGAGGACAATGCGGAGTATAAGCAGGTTTTCTGGCGTTTGGTTTTGTTGTCACGATTACGTCTTGCTGTGGTCACGAACAACGCGTAAATGCATAAGAATTCACCATTTCCAACTACATGTACACAAATTGATAATTTTTCTGGGGGCGAAGACTCTGCCCCAGTGGGCAGGGGGAACCCCTTCCCAGTTCCAGTCGATCGCGGCCTTCGTCGCTCGACCCGTTTCAGCATTTCAAAACGTGGATACGTCTATGCGTGGGCAGTGGGCACATTTTGACGCATGCAAAAAGCAGGAAAAACTATCGCAAATAATATTTTGGGACCTTCTAGAATTCAGTTGTGGGGTCATTTAATGCACGACTATTATGCCTGCTTGTCAGTGATTTTTCGCGGTTTTCCCCAAAAAGCACACTCTTGCATGATTTCCAATTATACGGCCACTTGATTCTTTTCGACCACTGTCAGTTGTCAGTAAGCCGAAGTGAGGAAAGACTCACTTACGCTTACTCAGAGAACACTCTCGCCAACACTTTCACTTTCATGACATGTATACGGCATAGGCGACTAATGTGGCTGTAATTGACTACACGCCACTTTGCCACGTGAGACGCGAATGCATCGACTTCGACTACATCGACCAGTAGTGAGAAATTTGCCCGCGACTAACAGCCGTTACCACCCGCAGAGTGAGATAAAAACTACCTCTCACGCGAGCTACCGTTAGCGATTGTGAGTGGCTGGGCATAGCATACACTTTCGTACAGCAGGAATCGACCTTGACCAGTTCAGCGATCGCAATGTGGATCCAAGGCCGCAGCTATGGGTGCTAAACACCAACAGGGGAAGGTTACAGACAGTGGTTGACGAGGTTGCCGGTGTTCGGGCAGCTACTGCGCACGCGGATGAACCTACTTATAAGGGAGAGGAAGAGGAGGACGGGGAGGGGAAGACATGGGAGGGGAGCCCCGTGTATATCTTTAAATTTCCTTAGAACAGCCTATGGTTCATACGAGTGTGTTTATGACCATGGGCGCCCGTAGGCATGGATAAGGGGGCACTTGTCCCCCAACCCCCTCTGGAAATGCTATAGTGTTTTGTGCATTAGTAGTTGCAGTAAAATGCTCAGTAGACCAATTATTTATGCATCATTTTCACAATTTTTCGTCGGCTTCTGTGGGCTTCACCCCCAGACCCACACCGGGGTTCCAACCTTAGACTCCGCTGGGGGGCTTTCGTCTCCAGACGCCCTAATTTGCCCACCCCTGAAAAAATCCTGCAAGCGCCCATGCTTATGACAGTGCACGACTGCAGTACACAATACAGTTCTGATAATCTCCCATCTAATCCTCCAGACATTCATCACAGCTCAAGATATTATCTGCTGGAAATTTTCCTCTCAAAATAAACCAACACCACGGATTATCTAATCGATTAATCTTCATACTCAGCACATTGGCAATGCAACATCGGCAATTAACTATTATACAATAACGGATGACATTGTACAATATGCAAACATGACACATTGAGAGCGTGTCTTGCTGGGTTTTTTTTTCACCAATGAAATAGTCCAAAAAACAAATTCACGAGAAACATATCCGCAAACTCTTTTTGCAAAGAGCAGACCAGTTGCTGAATTTATGCAGAGCAGGGCACAGATGGCTCACCCACCGATCAGATATTCTGTATTGCATAGAATATTAAATAATATTGAATCTAATTCCCTGTTAATTTTGTTTATAGCAAATACTGATACTTTTGCCTGTAAAATGGAATGTCTTTATCTTGAAACTGAAATTCTCTAAGGCAAGTGATTTGTCGTTTACTTATGTTGGTGTAACACCGTTTATATCTAGTGTGATTAGATATTCTATGTTACACAGAATATCTAATTCAGTGCATCTGATAGAAATACTGTCTGCATAAATTACGTGACCGGTCTATTATCACTCTGAAATGATTTGCTGTGTGTAGTAAGCCTAAAATTAGGCAACTGGTCAGGTAATCAGGGTTCCCACTCTATTGCTTACAAAAATTCCAGGACTTGTCTAGGACCCCCACACCGTTTTTCCAGTACTCTGTCGTAGCCCAGCAATGCTAAGTTACAGACAAACAGCAGTTACTTACTCTGTATATACAGTTTGACAGTACAATCCATCGTAAATCGTTCATCACAAGTTGCACAGAAACTGTTCTGTTAGCACACAGCAGGAATACTTCATACATTTATTTACACATGGTGTTCCATACATAACAGGCATGTTGGTTAAGCCAAACCACAGGTAAATTCCAGGACTTTCCAGGACCTTGAACATTAATTTCCAGAGGACTTTCCAGGTCCTGGAAATTCGAGGGAAATAATCCCGGACTTTCCATGAGACATGAGAACCCTGTGTAATGGTGTCAGCAATCATGAATTAACGCAGTGTAAGTGCTGATAAGAATGACAGCAGTACAGTAACACAGATGAACGGTCACAGGAATGCCTATATTTCTGTCGCCAAGCCGACGGATTCTTCTAAAGTCAACTAGACAGTCCTTGACAGTGAACCGTCAATCGGTACGCCTTCGCCGGAAAGGCTGTCCGTGATCGTAAGCTTTGAACCCATAACCTTCAAAATTCCACAAGTCCCTTTTCTGTCCATCTTTGGTCTCACTGTGACCTGGACCTTTGACCTTTTGACCTCAACATTTTAATAGTTCAATCTTTGTCCCAAACTGCAGTTAATGTGGAAATCTGGTGAAATTCCGACAAGCAGTGTGTCAGATATCATGCTCATAAACGTCTACTGAAAGATCACACACGTATGGATGGCTACATACACGCACAGACAGCCTGAAAACAGAAGCCTTTGACCGCTAATCACCGACGAAAGCATAAAGAATTATCACTATAAACCAATAACTATCGACAGCTGTCATCACGTCACTGACAGTACAGAATGTCGCCGACAGATGGAACAATTCACACGTGCGACACCATGTCCTCCACCGACGGCGCAGCATGCCGACAGCGACAGACAATTTACAACTGACATATCTGCACACATAAACAATGCATACTGTTAACATCAGTTGATTGAGATTGGATTGAGCAAGGTTTAACTTCCCACCAAACACATTATAGGTCATAATGGGGACGGGCTTTTACGGGTCAAATGACCCAACCAACAGTGTCAAAGCACTGAAAGAAGATAGGTTCTAAGCCTCTAAGGATCAGGCTTCAATCCCATCAGGTCCACCCCACCACCCGCACAGTAATACAACAGTATGCAGTATGAAACAAAAACACACAAAATGCACACAAACACAAATGAATCTACGCACAGTAAAATGGAGACAGTGTGACAAAACCCAATCCAGAGAACTGTAAGAACTGCTCATCTATGTGTGCTTATGACTGTGCACAACTTCAGTATACAATACAACATCACATTCATATTAATGTCACTCAACATGTGTGCCATGGATGCCAACAGCATCGACCGACAAATCATGCTTATCTCTACAGTTATACTTACTAAAAAAACTACCAATAAATTACGACATCATTTGTTTTGCCATTTACTCTGAATTCTATTTTCGCCTTTGGTGTAGTGCGCTTCATTATACAAAGTATCATATTTTGAAGAAAAAAAATACATAGTAATTTTCGAACATTTCACAAATATTGATAACACTGTGAGCTACGGACAGACAACTATCACAAACTTTCTACATGAATGCACATCAGCTATTTCCACCTCCAACGATTAATCTTGTCGGGCAATTTTTACACCGATCTATGCCAACGTTTTTCGTGTTTTTTTTACAGACACCACAAATGACAGCTGTAAACAGCATTAACGAAACCGTGAAATAGGAAATGCATGTTTCTCACAATTTGGTCCGAAAAAAAACTTTCAGCTAAAATCTAAAAATAACAAACATTACTCACAATAACTATTTTGTCGAGTTATTCCCAGTCGTCGAGGTCTTCTGTTTCAATTCCCTAAAATAACATTTTACACTTGTTAAATACACACGGCTGATACCGTCATGTAGAATGCTTTACGACTGTCAGCCGACTGACAGTTATCGATACTGGGTGGGACTATGGGAGAAAACCTTGCCAAAAGCAGACAGAAAATGGACAAAGAAAAACAAGTAAAATTTTGCTATGTTTATGCCGTTCTTTATGGATGAGCCATTAGCTTACTGAGCGCTTTTACTACAACTAATTAACTGCTTCGGAGCACATTACTACTGTTACTGCTAAAGACAGATGGTGATAAAAGCATTCACAATATAATTACTGTCTGTTATTGGAAGCCAGGTGAAACAGGCAAGTTTAGGCCTAATCTTAAATGAAGAAGTGACAGTTGCATGCAGTGTCATGGCAGTCCAGTCAAGTGTGCGTATCACATTACATTAGAGTTATTAAAGTGCTTAAGTACAAGACTGCTAAACCACTACTGTACATGGTGTACAGAACTAGAAAGTGAAAACAGTTAGGAAGGAAATGATTGGGAAAAGAGAAGTTTTGAGGCGTTTCTGAAAAACAGTCAGCGTTAAAGCTGAGGTGACATCAGGCGGCAGACTGTTCCATAGGCAGCTTCCAGCCACCGGAAACCCACGATTGTCCACACCGTCTCAGTCTAGAGATTTCGGTCTTGCCTCGAGCCTGTTCCCTCCAAGACTGTCTCCATTTCAAGACAAATGTTTGTACTTGGTAGGACAACGCCATCTCCACAAGTTGGCACCATTTTACCTGGTCCAGAGCTCACTTCCATGCCAAACTGAAGCTCAGGTTGTGCTGTTGGAAGTGGAGTTCAATCATTGGAAGCCAGGTTCATCTTGATCGACCTCTTGGGCACCAGTGCCAGTCCAGTAGGAGACGGTTGATGGCTGCTATGAGAGCATGTAAGGGATGCTGTGATGGGTTGGCTTGAGCAATGTAAGTCAGTGAGTGAGTGTGTGAGTGGCAGGTAAAACTGTGTGATCCCACTGTTATGCCCGGGCCATATCTAAGCACTTTAGAGATAAAGGGCTTACAATAAAGTGCCATATAAATTCACCTGTTTACTTACTTACTTACTCACTGCTGCAGCAGTGAGATAAACATACCGTCGTGTCAATGTTATCAAGCTTCATGTTTTCCAGGTCGAGTTCCAGCTCCGTCTCCAGGTCGTCCAGCTTGCTGCCGGCGTCTGTCGTCTCGCCGGCTGTCACGGTGGCGACTGCGGCAGCGGCCGGTGAAGGTGACGTGGCCGGCGGCTCGGTCACCTCACCAGCAGGAGACGGTGTGGGTTTCTCTCCAATGACAGAACCAGTTGTCACAACTGCCTTCGGAGACGATTCCTAACAGCAAACAATGACATAATGGTATTTGGCAACCCAATCAACATACAATACAATTATTATTATCGTTATTATTATTATTATAGAAAGAAGAGATTTCGGTGGCATAATGTCAAACCACTACACCTTACAAACACAAAACAAAACAGTACGAGTGCGACGCAGCAAAGTATCTATCAGATACAGAACCAAGGCAGGTAAGGCAGACATGGTGTTTGTTGCAGGTAAAACTGTGTGATCCATGTCTGAGCGCTTTAAAGTGGTCTTAGACCATGCAAGGCGCTATACAAGTGCTCGGCTTTACCTTTACCTTTAGATACAGACGGCGGCAGAGCTGTCGGAATTAAAAAAGCTTCGGGCAAATAGTTCCGTCTTCAGCTGACACATGAAATACGCCAGTGAAGATAATCAGTTAGCAATTCTCACAATGAGACACAGCTACCGAGTGCTTTTCAGCCCGTCTCTGATCTTCAACAAACCAAAATGTTGACAGTCTCGTTGTATGACGACATAAACAGCTGAGCTAAAGCGAAACAACCTTAATCACAATTTAACAATTAAATTTCTCTACTGTGAAAATTTTAACAATTAATCACACGATTAATTGCCTATTTGCCAACCCCTGATCATCATCATCAAAGCACAGACCATTTTCCGGCTGACGTGGTCAGTTTCCGGAGCCAACGATGGCGACACGGGAGCCTGAACATCACTTCCACTGGACAATGTCCTCTCCGTCTTGACATCTGTAACAGTCAGATCTGACTTCAGAAAATAAATGCCACTTAAATAAATACTATTTTATATAAATTCAGCTCAGACAAAATCGCTTTAATTTCAGCTCAACTATTTTTTAGCTAACAACAGGATTTCCCAATGAATTTAATTTCTGTTCACAAGTAACTCTACTTCTAGTTGCAGCCATGTTAACACTATAAGTTCACTTCTACTTTGAGGAGTTCAACATCACTAATTTTGAGAGCAGAATTCCACGTGTTTGTTCAAATTCACCTTTAGGCAATGCTTTAGTCTCTTGCGACTTCCAGTTGTTAGCAATCCGCAAACAGTAAAGATGTGCTCGATTTGGCGACAGGAATTTCTCGTTTGCGGGTCCGAGAATTTGGAACGGTCTACCCGCCTCACTGCGGCAGCCTGACATTGAATTTGAACACTTTAAACGACTTTTAAAGTCATTTCTGTTTGGCGAGACCGCGGCGCATTAGTGACACTTTGATTTTAATGCGCCGTGTATAAGTCGAGTTACTTACTTACTCTACTTACACAAGCCTGGGATGCCATTAACAATTCAAAATAATTTACTTTTCTTTCGTTCTTCACAAAAAATTTTTCAGTTTCCCTTGAATTCTGAAAATAATAATAATTCCAATTTTCATCTTAATTACAGCTGATCAAAATACATAATTTCACTTCCGACTTTCATTACCGGCAGTGAACATATCACACCTGTGACACCTGGCTTGGCATCATCGTCAGCTGTCTCAGGTGCAGGCGCCACATAGGTGAACTGCCCATTCTCCTCCGCAGCCTGCATCTCGGCTACAGGCAGCCGGTCTTGATTAAGCTGCAAATCACAGCATCAGCAACAGCTACCAGTACGAATAGAACTATAAAATTATAATAAAATCAGTACTTACATAGCACATTTGAAAATTTAGGTTGAGCCAAGTTGGTTCTGACCAGCAGAGTGCGAATAAATATACACAGTGTATAGGGCAGTGATAGTACGGTCCAGCCACAAATGGACCGGGACCGGTTCAGAAACATCTGTAACTTACAAGTACCAGGTCGAACCAAACTGAATCAGGGACTCGATATATGCCTGCATTAGACTGCTAATAAAATAATGATATGTGATAAAAATTGGAGTGTATGGATTTTATTCTGCGAGTTGTATGAACATCATATTTAATGAGCTGCGCCAGCAGCGAGTTATATATGATGTTCATACAACGAGCAAAATAAAACATACACGCCCTTTTTTATCACATATTATTTTTATTGCTAATTTATCCGCGATTTTAATTGGAACTATTTTGTAATGTGCAGCAATACAATCAGACGGACGTGAGTTGGCGGTGTACTGTGTCATCTCTCAAGCATTCTGACTGGCTGCGCTTAAGACTGATGGACCAATCATAGGAAATATTACTGGGTCATGCCATATTCGTGAGTAGTGAATACAGTTACCGTTGTATTGCACGTTCGATTAGCAATAATGATAATTACACAACTACAAAAGTCACCATACCACAACAGTCGGGTAGTCGCTGGCTGGTAGAAGCCGTCTCCTCTGATCAGCTAAGAACTGTTCGGTCTTAAGGGCATCCTGTAGTCCTGGGAACAGGTTCTCATAGTCCGCCGGGTTAGCCAGCGACTGCGCCGCCTTCGGGTTCTTCGTCGCCAGACTTTCACGCCACATTTTTACGACCCTGCATCACCGACGGCAGACGTACAATAATGCAGAATTCTGTTAACGTCCACGGCAGTACAGTTCTACTCCGTTTTATGTTCCAAAAGTGGTACATTAACGGCACAGCTTGCAGGTTGCCAATGCCTGTGACTCTGATTGTCGGCAATGCAATGCAATACAATACGTGGTTAGTTTAGTGCCCAGCCTACAACAAAAATGGAACGGCGAGGCATTAAAATGTTAATAAATGATAAAAGCCAGTTATTGTGAAATGCTGAACATACAAGTTTTCAGCTTGCACTTAAAACTAACAAGAGTCTCAGCTGATCTGACAGACTCAGGCAGACTGTTCCATACTGTTAAACGAAAATTTCCTTTTTAGGTTGTCGCATATTGAAAACTGAACTGCCCAGTGCCCATTTTGGGTGCTGGAAGTGGTCACTTGAGCATGTCAGAAAAATTTCAAATTTTTGGCATGTAAACTTCCACTTAACCTCACATTTTGGAAACCTATGCGAGATCATTTGAAGAAATGTTTTATCTCTGAAACACCTTAGTGCAGCGGTTATCATTTGTACCATCCTGGTTGACATACATACAGACAGAGGCTAGTTGCCTAATTTATGCATGGCCACTTCCGGCACACCGTCGCCTGACCAATCAGCTGTCAGGTTGTGGCCTGCACAAGGCCACGACCTGACAGCTGATTGGTAGGTGCCCAGTGCCCACTTCGTTGGCAGTTGATGCCCATTTCGGTGCTCGTTTGGGTGCGTTCTTTTATTGAACCAGATGTTTTGAAAACAATGTACTGTTCGACAATACCGCTGCGATCAATCTGCTCTGGAAATGAAAGTTAGGATTTGTGTTAGGCTCAGAGTTGCACTATTTTAGCATTTTTCACGGAGAATAAGAAAAGTGAGCACCTTATCTTCCGCGAATTTCACGGACAGTAACGTCTTGCTAGCAGAACGCACCCACAAAATAAAAAATACATATTCTAGGAGTGCCCGTGCATAAATTAGGCAACTAGCTAATTATTAGCTCCGCCAGCCGAGCTGAGAAACCAACTGACAACCGTGACTGTTTAAAGAACCAACTGACCGTGAGAGTTCGCTGGGCATGTAAGTACGAGCAAAGAACGCTGCCTCGGGAAGACGATGAGTGCTGATGAGGATCTGTAGACATTCTTCCAGGCTGTACAGAGAACATAAACAGCAAGTAAGTCACATTACAGTTCACTTGGAGACAATCTTGCCGGTCAATCATTTGACTGGCAAGTTAGTAAGTGTTTTTCTAAGGCGCCGCATATCAGAAGTCATAGAGCGCCGTGTTCATGCTTCCCGAATAAGATGTTCCTTCAGCTGTCGTCTAAACAGTCAGTAGGTGATGTCTGGATTGTGCAAATCCAGTACGTTTAAGGTTTTTAAGCGCGTTTAAGGCTTCTTATGGAAAAGCGCTATATAAACTCACTGTTATTATTAAATAACCAGGGCTGCGTTAACTGAGCAACCCTGGGATGAATGAGCAAGAAGGTATGATTCAGCTATTTGCTGCAGCAAAATGTCCATTTTTGGGCATTTTACTGTAGCAAATAGCTGAATCATACCTTCGTATCACTGAGTAAGTTAACGCGGCCCAGTCTTCAAAACCAATCGCTTGACGCGTACTAGAAACCAAACCTTAACTGCAACCAAGTTACGACAATAAAACATAATCAACACAGGACTAATAACACATGCAAACAAAATTAAACCTAGTGAAACTGAAGGCTGGTTTGAGAGCCTTTGGTGCAATCTGGCCAGGAAATGCGATGGACCTATTCTATAAAAAAAATTCTGCCCTTTCTGTTGCTGCATCCCCTAGTATGGAAGTCTTCCATTCTCATACCTGCTGAAAGACTTTCATATTTAATGAACACGTTTATTCGCCATAAAAGGCACACACAGAATAACAATAAAAATTAAACAAAAATTTTTTTTAAAAATACCAAAAAAGAACAAAATTTAATTTAGAAAATTAATTCCGCCGACAGTTGAAAACGCACTTGTTCAACCTGGCGTTACTGCTAATGTTACTGTTAACGTTTTAGGCTTCGTTACACGCCATTGTCTACATTTGTGGTCTCTGATCTTCAGCAATAAAGACGGAAAACGACGACGACTGGTTATATAACTTTTACATCTTCAACTGCACTGTACAAATGAACATGACGCAGACGATGACAATGATATAGTCACTATCCTGGCAAGTGGTTTAGTGATATAGCAAGTAATGGTATAACGACTTACTGTCCAAGTACAAAGTGAGACAGGAACGCGACGTTGTTCTGTCCCACTTTGGATGCGCCGGCGCCGACCCTGGCTATCATGTCAGCATTACCAGCAGCACTGGCTAGCAATGTCAGACCACCAAAGTCCTGTGCTTGATGAAGACATTCCTGTGCAAGACCAAACTCACACCGCGACGTCGCCAGCTCCGCCAACTGCTTCCACTTCTGCTCCGACTGAACAAACATCATACAATCCCGATGATACATTCTGCTGCTCTTTTTGAAATTTGCAGTTAATATTATTAGCCAGTTGCCTAATTAACAGATAGATAGATACATTTATTTATATAGCACCTATAAGTCGAAAGAGTCACTAGGCGCTTCAGTCGCCAAATAACAATAATAATCATAATATCCACGACAATGTTTATGGTGCTGTCATCATTACATAGTCATTGCGAGAGTTCACCCGGTTCATTTGATGAATGCAGACTGAGCGCCGGGTGGCCGCCAACCCTCAGACCAAACCAACCGATTTGGGCTGTGAGTCC
>Ga0049105_1000734_pt1 | contig 12541 bp, 4 predicted proteins | sample WorMetvaBAHAMAS1_FD_61260 | JGI IMG/M metagenome (GOLD analysis project Ga0049105, IMG submission 61260) | Worm MetaG Olavius vacuus BAHAMAS.1 | ecosystem: Host-associated > Annelida > Digestive system > Unclassified | place: Germany: Marburg | collected 2013-04-09 | reverse complement strand
TTAACATTAATAGGAAGTCTACTACGCGCTTTCCAGTGAGCCTAAGATAATCATCGTACGTTGCCCCTAAGTCGCCCAAAGGGGGCCTCAAAAACGCAAAACGGCCATCTAAAATCGCACTTCGCTTGCACAACGTCTGCTACAAAGTTTCTCTATGTGAAAACGGTCAGCAACAAAGTTGTAAAACATTCATTGGCCTAACTATCCGTGCAAAAATGGTTGGTGGGGGCGATCTCTTCTACTTGAAATTTTGGGTGAAAGTGGCTATGTTGGAGCGAAATCGCCCATTTTCGATCTATTTTCCCTTGTAGCGCCTCAGCCGTAGCACTTGGCAAAAAAGTTCAATTAACACTAATAGGAAGTCCACTATGTGCTTTCCAATGAGCCCAATATGAACATTGTACATTGTCCATAAGCCCCCCAAAGGGGGGCTCAAAATGCAAAGTGTCCGAAATTTGAACAATAAGCTGCGATAACTCCAAAACGGTACGGGATAGGATGTCAGTTACTATTAATCACTAATAGGAAGTCGCATACAGGCTACCAACCTTGATCTTGAATGACGTTGAATGGTGTAATAGCCCTTATTTGACGTTTTTCACCGAATTCGATAGCTTTGCTGGCCGATTATGTTATAGTGGTTGAAGTTAGACCTATAATGTTCGTAAAATATTGTGTCCCAGTTTCAATCTTCCACTTTTAGCCAAAACTAATCCACTCTACAGCGTGGTCTCTCTGTGATAGCTGAGCTACTTGTAAGTGCTCTAGGCAGGTTCTCCTAGTACATTTACTGGTTCCTTTATAAAGGGACTAGAAGGTTTCAAGGCTCAGTTTAGAGGAGCTACTTTGCTGCAGTGCCGACATCGGGCGTGTGATCAAATGAATGTTTGCAAGAATGCTGCATTTTGGCAGAAAATGAGTAAGAGGTCTGAATAACAGATCTGATTATTAGTTTTTTTTGTTGATAAACAGAGATCTTGAATAAACTCCTGCACAATCTTGGGAAACGTACACATGACAGAGTACTTCCTGGTCGTCTTTCCGGTTTAGCTTTATTGTTCGCATGTTATTTTGTGATGCTTACTGGCGAGATTTTGTATATTTGTGTGTTATTTGTGCAACTTTTATTACCATTTCTTTGTTGCAATTGCGTTTTGTTAGTTAGCTAATAGTCAGATAAATGCAGTTAGCATTAGGTTATGCCTACTAAACGTTAACTTCATGCTTATGCGAGCTAATTGGGAGTTCTTTTACCATTATCAGCGCTGTGCTTCCTATTCTGCGACACTTAATTGTCCCGGAGTGCTTATGTCTGGGACGCGGGACACACCCGCGATTCCGGGACAGTCCCAGGCATTCCGGGACAGTTGGTCACCCCATAATGCCACAGCCCTAATATCGACTATAGTGCATTGCTCAGGTTTATAAGTTCTTAATGCAGTGTAAAATTTTATGTTCTGTTTTTTTCTTATTTCTTTATTTTGTATGAACAGATAGTGTGTGCATCAGTTTAGCTATATTGGAGAGAAGTAGATGTCTTCTAGTTTTATACTGCCGTTGATAGTATGATTATGCTTGTCATATCTTGAACGTGTTATAGCAGTTATTAAGAGTGATCTGTGAGGAGTCTGTTGAAGTGTTGTGCATTTATACTTTTATTCACTGATGCAACCAAACAATGAAGCATTTAATTTAGTGTGCAGCTGAATGTATCATAACAATGGAATAAGTTGAAACATTTCTTGACAGCAGGCTTTAGCGCCAGTGTACAGTGTAATAACATAGTACTTTGATAGCTTGAACTAATATTTGTGTAGCGAAAAAAACTCCAGACAGACTCAGTTGGTCATAGTGTGGGTTCCAAGAAGTTTGACCACATCGGCCAGATGCTGCAGGAACTTCAGTGGTTGCGTGTCCACTAGAGAATTAACACATTGGCTGCTGCGTATTAGTGATAATGAAGACTCACTTTTCAAGGCCATGACTATAATCACTTGAAGGCAAAAGACGATACCGAAAAGTTCACTCTCAAGGCCAGAATTTTGACATGTGGCTTACAACTGAATAGCTAGACAGGCACCATAGGCATCCCCAGGACTTGAATACCAAGCAAATTTGCCCAGTTTGCATGCATAACATGCTGCTGTTACGTGCATTAGGCATCAAAAATGCACTAGAATATACCATTTATAGACGAACGAACTGCCAAATTTTCTGTAGAATGGGGCTAACCCAATCCTTTATAACACTGAACCTTAAACTGACACCACACCTCTAAGTGCGCCCCACAGCAAAAATCCCGCCTACGGCTATGGATGCTGCATGGAATATACGCAAATTAACAAACAACGTATTAAGAAGACCAGATTTGCGTGATAACGTACAAACAATAGTCTATGATAAATGTACACTGAATGTAAACAGGACATTGAAAGAGGAAATTAAAATGGAACCAATGAATTTTTAGTATTGTGATATAGGCTACATTAGTAATTTCGGTCTGGTAATGGCTATGGGCAACAAGATGCTCAGCTATCGCAGAGACCGCGCTGCAGGGAGCGTCCTAGTTTTGGCCAAAAGTGGAAGACTGGAACTGGGGAACAATATTTTTCGAACATTATAGGCCTACCTTCAACCACTGTGACATAATCGGCCTGAAAATCTGTCGAATTCGGCGAAAAAAACGCAAAATAAGGGCTATTACGGCGTTCAAGGTCATTCAATCGAGGTCGGTACCAATTGAAAGCCCGTATGCGACTTTCTATTAGTGCTTAATAGTAACTGACATCCTGTGTCGTAGGCCTACCGTTTCGGAGTTATCGCAGCTTATTGTTCAAATTTTGGACATTGCATTTTTGAGCCCCTTTTGGGAGGCTTAGGGACAACGTACGATGTTCATCTTGGGCGCATGGAAAGTGCGTAAAATGGACTTTCTATTAGTGTTAACTGAACTTTTTTCGCTATCTGTTACGGCTGAGTCGCTACGAGTGAAAAGAAATAGAAAATCGGCGATTTAGCTCCAACGAGGTCAGTTTGATCCAAAATTTCAGGTAGGAAGGGTCGCCCCCTCCTTCCACCAACCATTTTTCACGGATGGTTAGGCTGACGAATGCCAATTAGGGGCCTAAATTCCAACTTTGCCGCTGACAGTTTTCACATAAAGAAACTTTGTAGCAGATTTTATTCAAGCGAAGTGCGATTTTAGACGGAAATTGGCCGTTTTGCGTTTTTGACTCCCCCTTTAGGGGCTTGGGGGCAACGTACGATGATCATCTTAGGCTCATTGGGGAAAGGGAACATGTGCTGGTCCGTCCTACACATTTATAGCCATGTGCAGACTATATAGGCTAGCACAGCTATAAGACAACTTAGACTGGAAGGCAACAACTTTCTGCTGTGACTGTGAGTCTAAAATGTTGATTTAAAGGTTTTTCTAAAACAACCCTTTTAAAATTTGGACTTTTGAGTTTTTTAAACCTCGGTTTTAAAAACTCATTTCTACAGCCCTGGCTGTACAGCGTACTCAGCATTTGCAATAGGTGCACGAACGTTTGAGACGACAGACAGACAGAAAGACAGACGACAGACGGACGGACGACGACATGCGACGTGCTAAAAACTGATGTCTGAACTACTGAGCGTCTGGACACATATAAATACCGTTACGCATGAGGCCACTTTCACTGGTATTTTGTTATTTCTACAGTTCTACTATTATTACTAGTGGAAATATATGGGAACTTTTATTCACAGTAAGTTACGTAACTCTGGTTACAGCCGCTGACAGCACACTGTTTTCTTGCCAGCCGCTGCCTAAAAGCGGCTGTCCAGCGGCAGGCCGAAAACACGCGCCCCCTAGATTTGAGCGACGGCGTACTGCTGGGCGGGCCACTGGCAGCAGGCACTGGCAGCGACCCGACGAGTGAGCGACGGAGAGGGTGTGGTTAGTTCCGTGGTCGTGGTCGTGGGATTTGTTTACGTGTTGTGTTGTTGGATATAGTGTGTAGGAAGTTACCTGCTGAGTGTTGTTAATTTATTATACTAGAGAATCTTGCAGCTCCGTCATGGCGGCGATGAGACTGAGCGCTAAGATGGACCGCACAGATAGCGGAACTCCGTGGGGATTTCGTATGACTGGCGGCAAGGACTTCGGAGCTCCTCTGGTCATTCAGAGGGTGAGTCATGGTGTTTACGGACTTGACATCTCCCGTCACGATTTGTTACTCATCGTTTGTAATGGAATCTGGCACTTGTTATCAAATGACCGGATGTATAAATCACCGAATTACGAAATTCGTCTCCTACAGGGTGGCTCAAAAAAGTAAGCCGTTGTACTGTGTCAACAGCTTACTTTTTTGAGCCACCCTGTATGTGATATGTGATGCGCAATCGTTGCAGTGGTTTAACGTACGTTCAAAAGCATCTGGCCGAAGCCAGCCTTGCCTAACCCTGTAACACACGACATCAGAATAAAAAGCTAAAGTGATAAAAACTAAAACAAAAAAAATTAATTGAGCAAATTATACTCTAACATACTCCAAACCTCCTGGGTTTCGCTAAAATGAACAAAATTTTTGAGCAAAACTACTATTTGTTCGTGTTACTGTGTACGTTTGGCGGTAAGTCGTAATGACATTCATATCGGCCACAAACCATATGGGTCCCGACCATATCGGCCACAGGAGATATCCGTTTTGGCCACAGACCATATCAATCAAGACGTAGACGTAGACAGAGTTTACGAGTGCAGGCCTAAAGCCTCTATGCCGCATCATATAAACACTTTACAATATACTAATTTACTAAAATTACTCATACAAAACTTCACTCCGACTTACGGTTCCCTGTAACTGTTCTCAAGTCCACATCAGTCACAGGTGTGAGACAAGCAATGTCGTACGTGTTCTTTACATTCCTTTGTTAAGTTGTAGACAGCAGGACTGTGACCATGACCAACAAGGTTACCACCCAACAATAATCAGGAGGTCTATTTTATGGCTGTCTTTTTGTGTCCGAGCACATATCCTGTCACAAGTCTGTGAGTGGTTGGGTCCTGGGTTTCGTTAATCCCTCCCTAATTACATGTGGCTGTTGAAAAGTCCCAAATCTCAGCCAAGACCATGACTGAATTCATTGTTATAGAGAACGTCATGGCGTTGTCGTTAAGTTTTCTGCTGATGGTGTAAGAGTGTATCTAGAAATGTGTAATGTTACTCATCCACTAAAAGTCGTAAATTTACATTCAGACTCAGACATTTCACCCACCCTGCCTATGATTTTTGCTGGGGGTGAAAAGTGTGAAATTTAGCCTCGTTTTTCAAGCACCCAGTCACCTTTGAGGTGCTCGGTTTTTGAAAAAGAGCAACATATTTGGCAGTCACAATGAATGTTTTATGCCCTCCCCAAATTTGGTGAAGATTGGTCTACCCAACTCTGAGAACTAGACTAAAAAACTGCCCCCTGCCTCAAAAATGCACCGGGAACGGGTTGTGAGATTTTGCTGTAATTTGGTATGTGATGAATTGCGGGTCCGCGTAAGTGGCAGAATTCTTATGATCTACTTCTGATCAAATCCAAGATAGTGGATGGCAGCCAAATTTTCGACTTTTAAATTGCTATAACTCTGCCGCAGATTGTTCTGTTTTTCTCAGATTTGGTGTGTGGGTGGGGAATGAGTCTGCAGAGACCGCATATGATTGAAGTCCACCTACCACATAATCCAAGCTGGGGGTCAGCCCCAAATTGTGAATCTTTAAATCACTATAATTCAGCTGTAGATTGATAGATTTTGCTGAAATTTTGTACACGGGTGCTTTGTGATTCTGCAGAGGCCGTGCAATGATTGAAATCCTCGTACTGTACAGTGAAATCCAATATGGGTGTCAGCCCCAAATTTTTAATTTTTAAATTGCTATAATCTGCCATGATTGTTCAATTTCGCTAAAATTTGGTACAGAGTTCGATCACATCTGAGCCGATGCACTACATATTTTGAAGTTGACAAAACTAAGTCGCAGCAATTTCCATTGCGAAAATTAAAAATAACAAGAAGAGGTGGCAATTAGTGCTGCATTGCCAATTGACGCCGCCCATCATGCCAGTCATTCTTTAATCACAAAGCCAGATTTTGTTGATCAGTAGTGCACCAGCCTACCACATTCCATGCAATGCATGCGTGGTTGAAGTATTGATGATTTAACAAATTTCCCCTGCACATTTTTTGGAGAGGTGGTCAGTTTTGTAGCCCTTGTTCTCAGAGTTTTAGTGAACCGAACTCCACCAACTTTGTTTAAGACATAGGCCAATTATCAGCACTTTCAACGAGTGTTTAAGATTTAGATGTTGCTCGGTTTTGAAACGAGGATGACTTGAAGGTAATTATGGTCGAAAGTCGAGGCCAAATTTTATACTTTTTCATCCCATGTAAAAATTAGGATAGGGATGGATGAAAATATGTCTGAGTGAATTTTTCGTGCGAGACCTAGGACTCAACCTCTGATATACTTTTGATGGGACTGTTGGTGGCCTGAGACATTAGCCCAGTTAGCAAAAGAGCACAGCAGTAAAATATAGGGCTTTCCTCCACCACGTCGGTGGCCTAAACGTGTGAGAATGACGTTGATTGTTGTGTGTTCTCTGGTAGGCAAACTGCTAATTTTGAGTTGCACTGTTGCAGTGCACACTGCATTAGCGTTTTGGCATATGGCATTGCACGTGATTGCTCAGTTGTTAGAGCTGTCTTGCAGATGCCTTGGGCAAGATTTACAGTGACGCCTGATAGTCGTTGCGATACAGCGATTGTGTGTGTAGGCCATCTCAAAATTTCTGCCTTTGGAAATGTAAAATGACAAATAGCTTTTGGCAGGCGTACAATGGTTGTTATCAATCAGTCATGGACAGAGCAAATGAGTATGTTACTGAGTGGTCATATATTACGGGCTGTAAAATTGCCAAAAGTTTACCCCTTCCCGTTTTCCGCTTTTGTCCCCTTTGGGCATCACCCTTTCCCAAATGTAGGGTCCCCCTTAGTTGGTGGAGGCAAATCCCCTTATGCTGTCCTTCCCCTCTCCTCCTTCCTCTTCCCCTTCTTCTATATATCTTTTTGCCCATTCCCTCCCCTCTGCTTGGCTGCTGCTACGAGATGTCGGGGAGTGCTTAGCTCCCCGAGTGAGTGGAGGCAGAGCCCCGCCGGCCGACACATTTTGGTGCATTGTATAGTTCTAGTTGTCACAGTGGCTGAGCCTGAATTACACAACCGCACTACTCACGATTACGGGATTACAAATGTGATGAATGCAGTACACACAAACTGTTGTTATGAAGCTACTGAAGCATGAACGTAGAAATATCCCCCGTCGGTGGTGGTAAATTCTCCTTCACAAAACGAGGCAGTTTGCCTCCACTCCCCTGTAACAATGTGGACGTCAACGACAGTCTACAGAGTGAACCATAAAAAACGTGACATTTTATTTTTGACTATAACTTTGGCTAATCTTAACAACCGATTTTTATAGTTTTTATACATTTTAATCGTGAATAAATTCTACATGCGACTGTAGTAAAATTTACATCATCTTAATTGTGTGAGCACCTTACTTCGTAATTTAAATAACAACACTTTTCAGTTAAAAACGCTATTATTCTTTGTTTATTTACATTCACAGCAAAAGAGAACAGAAAAAGTCATCGCCAGTTATCAAATTTACAGTGTTGCCATTTTGACATTGTTATTTTGAGAGTAGCAATCAGAAGTAATGTTCAAACTGTCCGCCTTCAGCGTCGACACAGACCGACAGACGAAGCCTGCCATTGTTCGCAGTCGCTTCAGAAAGTCTTCCACACCACGCTTGCTCCACTTCTTGTTTGGAAATTACTTAATTAATGTGTCACCCCATACTTTTTTGATTCCCAGACATTTTTTATCAATACCTTGTCTTCGTTAACATTTTGTTTTTAACGTAATTTCGTCATAAGCAAACAACGACACATAATTATTACATCATTAGCAACACGTTCTTTAAGTAATAAATAATTAATGCATGCCCTGTTTTGTAAGTTTGTTTTCCGGTTTTGGCAGTGCAAATATTATTGAAATCGCTTAAGATTTGACAGAGTTGCAGTCAAATGTACACTGCTACGTTTTATGAAGCATGGAAAAATGTAGGTTTTAATTTTTTTGCACGTAAGGTGCGCACATAAATCGGGTAACGTGATAAATTTAATTATAGTCGCATGTAGAATATCTTCACGATTAAAATGATATAAAAACCATAAAAATCGGTTAAGATTAGCTAAAGTTATAGTCAGAAATAAAATGTCACGTTTTTATGGTTCACTGTGTATATGGAATTTGTATTAGTCATCTATTATTATTCTGCCAGTCGTTGTTCTCAGTGCACTGCAGACTGCTTACAAATTGACACAGGACCGCCAGCAGTCAGTCAGTCACCTCAGACAGACTGCGGCACGGTATGCGTCCAGCCAGCGTCATTGACAGACTGAAAAACACAGTCCGTTGACCGTTGGTATTGTCTGCGGATAGTATAATAATATGCTGTGAACGTTCACATACGACACCCTCTTCCCCTTGTCCGTTTTCGTCCACCTTCCGCCTTCATACGGACGTCCTCTATGTATGGCCCCTGTACGATGCCATGCCACCTCACGTATGTGGAAGACCTATTTTGCTGCTCTGCTTGTTTGCCACCAGGATCTCCCGTAGCGCCGAGCGGACCCCCTCAAAAGTATATCGGAAGTTGGATCCTAGGTCAAGCACGAAAAACTTACTCATTTCGCCCATCCATCCCTTAAATCTTATGGGGTCAAAAAGTGCAAAATTGTCTTTAATTTTCAATCCCGTTCTTATTTGAGTCTGCCTGGTTTTGAAATGGAGCTACGTTGGAATGGAAATCTAAAACAAACGTGCTAAGTATCGGTGATTGGCCTAGGAGCTCCCCAGATTTGGTATGGTTCGGTCCACTACTCGGCTGTGAGAAAAATGCCGGGTAGGGGCCTTGAAAAATAGACCGAGCCAAACATCGCCGTACTTCAGCCGTGCATTGCCCTGCAGTTGTGCTGAAATTTGTTAACCTGGTGCATTATAGATTTTTTTCGGAGTGAGCTATAAAGCCAAGAACGACTGGTGAGACGGGTGGTCTCAAGTGGCAGTGCAGCGCTAATTGCCATTTTCTTGCTCGTGAAGAAACACTGCGCAGTAAAATTAACAGACATTTGCATTGTGCCGCCTACAGTGATGCGTGGCATCACATCGTTAGCTCAATCTTTCTCGTCTCTTAAATGACCAATATGCGTGGACATAAAACTCTATACTCACTCGGTCACTTTAATCTTCGTTGTTGATAGATTCGTTCCATATTCTGAAGAGATAGAAATTATTCTAGACGGCATCGTCGTACTGCATTCTTTTGGTTGTGTAATCAAGCTCTGAAGTTGACCAAAGCCTGAATGGCTAGATTCTGCGGTGCAGACCACCGACTTCACTGGAGAACAACATCCGTTGACTTAAATGATTGCACATATGACGTCATTTTCGGTCGTAGACCACAAAACAAATCATCTGCAACGGTGCTGGGAAGTTATCGAATTGAACAACGGGTAGACTGGCGAAGCATTTTGTACCACACTGAAACATATTGATATAAATATTACTTTTAGCTTTAATTCTTGACAGCAGTTCAATAAGTTGCGGCCCAGTGCGTCTTTGACACGGGATGAACCACGACCCAAGGTCCAGTTGGACCAAAATATGAACAGCGTCCCGCCGGAATGCGTGAGATTCCAGGCCGCGTGCGTGAGACTTGACAGGTCTGGCTGTTTACAAGAGCAGGGAGAAAGTGGCAGAAAATGCTTATCCTTTGATCTTCCTGATTGATCTGTTATTAACGCGTCTGTATATAAATTGTTTTGCTTACAGTTGTGTGTAATATATATTGTCATGCTGCTTTAGACCTGCAAGTGCTGAGTGTCTTCACATTCATAGCATTTGAATATTGCACATTTACTTGGATGCCAGTTTTCTACCATATGAAATTGGGGGCTACATGTGTCTTCTTTAAACTGTACATCCATTTATCACGGGTCAGACACTGAGATACACTACACATGTCTCATCCATTTATATTACATAAGACCTATTCTCGGAAATGTTCCTTTGTCAGGCTGCGTTAGGTGATTGCCGGTCCGTATTATATCTGTCGTCCATCTGTCTAATTGGTTCGGCGTTCGCTGTCTATTGCGCATTACATTACTGGCGCGCTGGTAGTGGCAGTTTTGTTTGTGTATCCGTACAGACCGGCCACCCGCCGGTTCCGGTATTATATCAGTACTCAGCGCTGCTGCTGCTGCTGCTGCGGCTATAGCACGGCCCTCTAAATAAGTACTGACTTGTGACTTTTATCTAGAGGGCCGTGCTAGAGCGGAGCATTTGGCTGTCAGCGTCTAAAAATATTGCGGCGTCCGTGTTCTCGAGCTGCTTCGATCGTGGCTGGAGCAGCGGAGGCGCCGGCGGCAGCCAGCATCAAATAGTTGCGCTTTGGCGCTGAATGAATATGTCCTCCTTGCTGTAGGTTACTCCGGGAAGTTTGGCAGCCAAGTGCGGCCTGCTGGTGGGCGATGCCATTGTGCGGATAGGGGCGATACCGGTGGACGGCCTGCGGCACAAGGACGCCCAGGAGAGGATAATGGAGTCTGGCAACTCGCTGGAGCTGGCGTTGGAGAGGTCAGCTGTTGCACACAGCACTGTGAAACGTTAAAAACATTGCTTTGCATTATCCGTACGTCTGTACACCGACATTGCTTCCAGCTTCTGGATGCCATGTGTTACGTCTGCAGTAATTCTTGTTAATTACAACTGAAAGATTGCCATTGAATGTTAACTGTAGCTGAAGTCATGCTCAGGCAGAAATATATGTCTGTATTGTAGTAGAAATTATAATGACAGTAACTTAACAGGACGTTGCTGTTGGTAAAGTTGAACAAACAATACTGATATATTGCATGTCTGATGCAGAACTAATGTGTTGAGTGGATTATATAGTTAGTTTCTATTTACCAGTACTTAATGTTCCTTGCTTTATTACCGGTATTGTATTCGGTCTATTTATAGTACATATTAAAGTACTGGGTGGACCATAAAAATCAGACCATTTTTAGAAGTTTGTAACTTGTGTATATGGTGACGCAGAAAGGTGCTTGTATATATCAAACTGTTCAGTACTTTATCTGGATTAAGCTTGGTGTCTTGAATTTTATCAGTTAAATATTCTTCGCATTAGTTTGGTAGAACAATACTACACTAAGAAATAACGGTTAACCCATTATTTAAGTTCATATGTGCCAGTGTACGTGTCCTTTAAATACTGGATTTCATCGAAGAGGAGTGATTCATATGTCAAAACATCTAGTACTTTTCAGGAGTAAGACTTATATCTTGAGTTACACTACAGTTAGATATTCTTTGCACAAATGCAGTGAAATGTTAGTTGCTACTGTGCAACACATGACAATTCAGTGTTTACGTGTGATACTTTTTCTGCATATTTGGAGTTCATGGAAGCGAAAGACTTGCCACTGAATAGTTTGGACCTCAGTCAGGTTACTTTCTTAACTCTGAAGAGTTTTTCAACAAAAATATTAAGACTTCTGAGAATTTGATCATCTGAAGCACGTTCTTTTACAATGCTGGTTCCAATAAGCCAGGACACAATAAAAGGGATGCCAGACCAACTTCGAAGAAGAGCAGCGATTGTGTTTACAGTACTTAGTAAACGTTGAATTCCTGTTGATCTACTGATTTTATAGTTAGCGTTGATTGTGAATTTTGAGGGAATTGTATACAGTAATTGAACCTCAATCTTAACTTAATTGGTATTTTCAGTGTAGTTTGGTTTCTGTGAACTTAAGCAAAGACTATTATACAAAGTGACATTCAAAATATCAGTTATATGGTACTCAAAAGAGCTGAACATTTTGACATATTGAACACCTTCATACGTTATCATATACTGGAGTACCACCCGGTATGATGATGATGATTATGATTGAATACAGTCTGAGTGAATCAACTCTGGACAGTCAAGAATTTGACTGTTCTGTCTCTAAAAGATGCAGCTTACGTGGATTCACTGTCTACATTTTATGTTACATCAAAACGTAATTTAAATCACACATGGCGAATTCGGTAGCGTTTGGGGCCATTATGTAAAAGTGGTTGAAGATATACAGACACATTCTGCAAGTAAAATGTAGCCCAAAGAAGCTAGCTTTTAGCTGTATATAATTTATGGCGATATTCGCAGGGAATCGCCCTCAGCGACGGCGTTAAAGTGAAGCGACTCCCTGTCGCTAGCAAAAATTTGACATATAATCAGCCATAACTTGGAAGGTAGGAGGTCAGTTAGTATTAATCACTAATAGGAAGTCGCATGTGGGCTTTCAATTGGTGCCAAAATCGGTGACCTTGAATGACCTTAAACGGTGTAATGGCCGTGTAGTTTGCGTTATTTCGCCGAATTCGGTAGCT
>Ga0049105_1000733_pt1 | contig 12543 bp, 9 predicted proteins | sample WorMetvaBAHAMAS1_FD_61260 | JGI IMG/M metagenome (GOLD analysis project Ga0049105, IMG submission 61260) | Worm MetaG Olavius vacuus BAHAMAS.1 | ecosystem: Host-associated > Annelida > Digestive system > Unclassified | place: Germany: Marburg | collected 2013-04-09 | reverse complement strand
ATTCTTCTTCTCAGAAAACTAGGCTAAATGTTCTTTCGTATGGTATATAAATCTGGACAGATCTTTCTACCGTTTTGTCACAATACACGCGTGTGACAGACAGACGGACGGACGGACAGATAGACAGACAGAATTCTCATCGTTATACCGCGTCTGCATTACATGCAGCGCGGTAAAAACAAGATGTCACAAACCGACGAAAAGATTTCAGTGACATTCTGTACGATGACAAACCGTGGACTAAGGAAAACTTAGTTGAATTTCAGAGTTCACGTGTGTTCGGACTGAGGGCTGAAACTTAAAATCACGCGGCGGCGACACTCGACACAAACTCAGAAGTCAGAAGCATAGGAGAACGTGCACGCCGCAGAGACATACGAGGGGCGTTCACAAAGTTCGTAGACTGACACAGTTAACTATCAGATACGCACATCATATTTTGTCACTTTTCAACATAGACACCTGCAACTGAAATGCACTTGGTCCAGCGTTTCTCCAACGATCTGATCCCATTGTAGAAGAATTGTTGTCCTTGGTCTTCCAGCCAGCCATATGCCGTGCAGATACGTCCTCGTCGTCAGGAAATTTTGTGTCTTTTTATGAATTCTTTCAGTTTAGGAAAAAAACAGAAGTCACTTTGAGCCAGGACAATGCATCTGATCACAGGTCAGCTCAAGCACTGACTGCCATCCAAAATGCCGGCTTTGAACTACTCCGTCACCCACCGTATTCGCCATTCGTGTTCGTATTGCAGGGCAAGTGGCTGGCTGGAAGACAGGAACAACGATTCTTCTACAATGGTATCAGAGCAATGGAGAAATGCTGGACCAAGTGCATTTCAGTTGCAGGTGTCTGTGTTGAAAAGTGACAAAATATGATGTGCGTATCTCGTAGTTAAGTGTGTCAGTCTACGAACTTTTTGAACGCCCCTCGTAAGTTTGGCTTAAACTGAGTAAATGTATTTCGAATTTTGGACGCAAATTGCATACATCACATTACACATAAATTCTCAAGCATTTCCACATTTCGTATTTTCCGCTTCATTGCGCCTCCACCCCAAAAAGGGGCGGGATCCAGTCGAAGCACGGTTACATCTTCTGGCTGCTGACTTTCAGTCGGCGTCAAAACTGGCAAGTTGAGGTTGCGTCATCGCTTGACGTCTGACGTCAAGACTCAGGCGTCAATAAGAGCTAGATGCTCGTCATTAAAGTTTCACTGGTCGTCTTGGCTGCGCTGAGGTCAGACCACACAGACAGTCGCATAACGCGGCCGTCAATCTCAACGCGTTCCCATCGCAGTTTTTCGTCAGACGTCGTGGCTTCGGTTCCGTTCGGTGTTTTGACGGACCGTCCACTGTACGTCGTCGTCGTTTGATTGGATTGGCACAGCGTCTGTTTTGACTGACAACAATGATCATCGTGATGCGTCACTGGACTCGGCCTGGGTGGTCGGTACGGTTCGACGAACACCTCTGTATAGTAGAGATGCACGAATTTCATACATTTTATGAACTTTTTTAAAGTTTCAAAGCCCGTTTTTGATTTTTTTTCACTGAAATCAACAACTAACACGAAACAACAGATTAACACCATAACACATGCTCGTGCAAAGTTAACATCGATTTCTGATCAGTAGCCTAGTTTTTTCAGTATTTACGAGGAAAGACACACAGACACACGAATGCCGCTAAAACACTATCTGTTTCGCACAGTGTTGCTGGCACACATATACCAATAATAATAACAGACGTTCAATTATTCCAGTAATGCCGGCAACAGCTAATAAGTATATAAGTGGTTCTGGTATCGAGCTACCGAGAAAAGTGCGCCTTGTGATATTTCATTTTTTCTTTTTTTCCGCTTTGAATTAGCTCGTCGCAGCTGCCGCCGACGTAATGAAGACAGGTCGTTAGTCGTACAGCTCAGCGACAAGAACGTGACATTACGACGTGATGTGACCAGAACGTCGCTTAATCGATACGCTCATTCGTGCGCGCGTGCTCAATGAGGCGCAGATTACTCGCCAAGACGACGTACAGACGACCGGGTCCATTGTTTCTTTTATCGACGAACTACGTCATCGATTATCAGTAAGTCGCGGCTACCTTCGGCCGACGAAGATAGTGGCCAGTACGACACTGCTAGTTCATCCATTCTTAACATGGGGGCTCGTCCCCGAAGTACGAAGTGCAATTTTAAGAGGTACAGGGAATGTCTGACGGTCATGTGAAATTTTATTTGCGTTTTGCATTTATGTTTACATTTATGTGCGATAAAAAGGTCTCGACTAGAGCAGAGATAGCGCGCGACGGCGGTCATTATGCCGTCCATCTTCATTCAAGGTCACAGATTCGGTACCAGTCGAATAATACTAACTTGCATTGCATCCTATCTCGCGCTGCTTCCAACGCGGATTGGTCAAAGTTTCGAGTGGGGCACGTCTCTTTAACGCAATCATTCCCGGTAATCTCCGCGAATATCACCGCGAATCATACACCACCATAACTAAAGTCTTTCGGCTCATTTTCTACCTCCGATAGTACGGGTCTAACTTCCGTAAGTATTATTTTGACGTATGACGCTTTTATATCAATCGAATTCAGTGAAATAACGTTAAATAAAGGCAGTTACGCTGTTCAAGGTCGTTCAATATCGATTTCGTGATTCACAGCCTTTTCGCTCCCGGAGCGATAACCTGGAGCGAATCGGCCAATAGGACCTTGGCCAATTCGCTCCCTGGAACTTTCGTTCCCTGTTAGTCCGTGACATTATTTGTGACATTCCGTTATATTCTAATGATTTCGGTACCAATCGAAAGCCCGCATGCGACTGTCTGTTAGTTATACAATACTAATTTACATTCTTTCTCGCATCTTTTCCAAATTATTGCGAATCAGGACGGTTCAATGGTATCAGATTTTCCATTATCACGTAATGCAGCGGAATGAGGCCAAGCACTGTAACTAATACCTGAAACTACTACAAGGATGTATGACGAAGGTGCCGACGGCCTTCTGTCGCTGTTTCTCCTTCATCACCGCGTTGTGGCTACCGAAGAGTTTCATTGCAAGCCTGTTGTCTGCCACTTGGAACATGGCCCGCAGCTGCTCGCGGAGGTAGACAGATGCCATGTTGGCCTGCGCTTCGTTCTGTACAGCTGGCGCCGGCTCATTAACTTCGTGGTTCGGCTGGGTCGCGTCTCCTGTGGTCGACGCGGTGTCCGTGGACTCGGCGCCCGGCGGGCGGCTGTCCTGTTGGCGGCATCGTTCAACGGCCGGATGAACTATCAGCTTGTCATCGAAACTACACCAGCTGATTCGTCGCCGTCGCGGCGCTTGGCTGCGGAGTCTGGAATACATCGTAGGATCTATGCTGGTGCTGTAGCAGCGGTATAACGGCGAGTACGGTGAAGTCGAGAAGAATCGATGACGACGACGACCGTCTTCTGCGGGGCTGAAAGACTGCAGTGTCGGCACACGGTCCAGTTCCTCCCGCGGCGAAGAGTCGTCCTTCATCGACGTTTGTAGCTGCAGAGGTTCTTCGAGGTACAGGTCGTCACCGCGCATAATCTCCTCAATGTCTTTCGATATCAACCTCATGTTGTTCGTCTAGTCAGCTCCGGCATCACTGTAAGACACTGAGTGGCGTAATATGTGTTGATTTGATGTTAAGAAACTACTAACTCACTCATGTTGTTCGTCTCTTCCTCCTTCTCCTCGTCGTCGTCATCGTCGTCGAAGTTCTCGACGTCGATGTCCTCGATGGTCGGCGGCGAGATGCTCAGTCGCGACGGTGACATCGCCGCGAAGGATCGCCGTCTATCGGCGGCGCTGTGTCCGCCGCTCGCGTCCATCACACGGTTCTCGCTAATACTGTACATGCGCGTCTCGGCACTTCCGGGCCGACTGACGTCACAAACCCCGACCACACCCGCTTCGACGCTGTCGAACGAAGAACTGTCGTCTTTGCCACTTCCGGCAGAAGTCGTCATCATGACATTCCGAACTACATCAGCACGTGAGTTATTTTCGCCAAGTGGTCTTCACGCGTCTTGAAGCTGTATGGTGACAGTAATCCAGGTAGATACTGTTTACCAGGTAGAAGAATTAAGATGGACTGTGTATGCATGGCACCGTGACCCTGCCACTATGTCAGTAGAAATACCGCTATTCCATTGCCAGAAAACTATTACCGACATGTTACTGCGATTGCATATCTCGTTCTTTCGCTTTTGGTTCCAAATCGCAAACGTTTCTTCTCAGCACACTTCGTTATACGGTGGGACACAACGGCACTCGTCGTCCCATCGTTTCGCACTTGTTTCGCAGTCGATGTCGCTATTGTCATCGCCAATCGCAGAGCGCGACCTGAACCCAAGTGACGTCAGAATACGTAACAAGACGACGTCATTATAGTGACGTCAGCGGCGGTGGCGAGCAATACGACGCATCAATTCTGCCGGTGCCGCGTCCGGCGAAGCTGCAGCTGCGGCAGTCGGTGCCGTCGATTTAACGCTTGTCTATTGTCCGCCCGCACGTCACGTGGCCCGGCGAGCATGCGCCGTGACTATGTGGGGGGTCTGGCTTCAATATCTGACACCATTGAGTGAAGTCCCGAGCCACACTGGCCCAGGCCCGCGACGCTGATCTCAGTTTATACAGAGTGGGCCAAAAAGTAAGCTATTGTATTGCGGGTTGTAACTTCGTTACTTATAGACCAATTTAAAGAAATTCCACAGTTAGAAAGCTTACTAAATTTCCAGAAAGATGCATGTATTACTTGCCACATACCTTCAAAATATTACCACTTTACCTCGCAAAATGGTAAACAATGTAAGGGCGTATCTGGAGTTTTGCACATCATGGGGTCAAACACAGTGATAAGCACGTGCATAGAATAGTTATCTGCATAGAACAGTCAACAGCTGACTAACAAAATACATCTGTCTGGAAATTTAGTAAGCTTTTTAACAGTGGGATTTCTTTAAATTGGTGCATAATTGACGAAGTTACAACCCGCAATACAACAGCTCACTTTTTGGCCCACTCTGTAGGCCTATAGCCAAGCACCAGCTTTGTAGTTTGTAGTTTTATATTGTATCTGTGTGTATATGACCAGCAGGTCGGTTCACCTGTTCATCTCTCAGGAGTAATGTAATGTTGACTAGCAGACAACTTGTTGATATATACATATTTATTTACAGTAACTGGTAGCAAATAAACATTAAAAAACAGAAAAAACAGACAGAATAGAAACTTAACTAAGAGATAAATATAGGCTATCGAATTAGACTGAAATTTTGCAAAAAAATATTGTCACATTCGGCGAACTTTTTCTCAAACCTTCTGATACGAGCAGACCAGAGAGTACATGCAGTTTAACATCAAAATATTGTCGATATTGATTAGCTGTTATAAATCACAGATGTAAAATCAGGGATAATAATTGCAAATATTATAACAGTCGTAAAAGAGTACACTGCTTCTGACACTGCCATTTTGTTTCATAGTCCACACCGATCATCGGAACCAATCGAAAGACTGAAGTTTCGGTCTAAAACCTAAGTAATATTCATGTTTAGCACATTGCTGCTTGTTGTTTACATCGGAGTTAACAGTGTGTTTACAACTGTTCTATTCAATAAGAAGAGACGTCGCAGAATTGTCGATTAGACTGATTTATGATTTATTGCGATTAAGTTTGCTTTTATGTATCAACAAATGATGCACACCTGCTGCTCATGAATATTAATTATGTGTTAAGATCGGCGTTAAGTCTGGTGTTATCTCCGGTGTTGAGTTCGGTGTTATGTTTTTCCAGGTGAATCACAGTCTGCTAAGTAGTCCCTGCTGCATCACGCACGAGGCTCTGTTGACTCCAGACAACATGCCAGTTGCCTGACACCGATCAGTTAAATAAGATTATTCTTCTTGGGAGAGGTCTTAATGGCTGTCATGCTCCGAACGTATAGCTTGTTTATTAATAGTACACACGCTCTTGTCTAGACCTACGCTATTTACTCTACATGTATCCGGGAAAAAAGAGAGTAAAATGTTTCTTGTAATACCTTCTACAAAACTTGGGCGATTCTGATGAAATTTGGTACACAGTTTCCGGAATAAATTTGCTGCAAGTCGTCAAACGTTTTCCACCTCACATGAATAGTGTCTCGGTGCGGGACATTTATCTGGGTATGTGACCAGCCACCCAGGTCAACTCAGTCTGGCCATCCCTTCATCGGCAGGCGCAATGAGTACCAGCCAAAGGGCTGTGACGGCTTGCGGCTGGGGAGTAAACTGAAGGCAGGTATGGCTCGTGTGTGGGTAGCAGGTAAAACTGTGTGATTCCGTTGTTACACAGTACACACGGGTTACATCTGAGCGCTTTAGAGACAAATGGCTGGTAATAAAGCGCTATATACATTCATATGTTTACTACTTTGCGAAACTTGAACTGCTTATAGCGCACATGAGTTGTTACAGAAAGAAACTTCAAAATATATCCCACTTCAACTGTGGCCTTCAAATTCGCCATATTTGAATCCAGTTGATTACAGCGTTTGGGGACTATTGCAAGAGAAAGTGTACGAATTTCCTCATCACTGAACTGGACAAATTGAAAATAATAATAATAATAATCTTTCGTTTATTACAGTTGCAGTAGTTGAAATAGCGACTAACAACGAAGTGGGCCAAGCTGGACCATTTCGTCATTGTGGCGGCCATTCGTCAGTGGCGTCGTAGTAGCCCCAGATCAGTGATGCGTTTTTTGTAATATTCTCTTGCAATATTTCTACACACTGTTGTCAAACGGATTCAAATCTGGCGAGTTTGGAGGCCACAGTTGAAGTTGGATAAATTCTGGAGTTTCTCTAAAGCTCAATGGTAGCGCCTATACGCAATGAGCATTTCAAGTTACACAGACCGTGAAACCGTGTGACTCCGGCTCTTCGAGAGTTGCACTGTGCTTGCTGGTTCACAAGTCGCTGCTGGGACACACGCCGGAATACATCTCGGATCTTCTGACATTGGTTGCCAATATTCCGGGTCGATCTAAACTATGCGCCTCATCGTGTGGCAACCTCGTTGTGCCGCGGACACGTCGATGAATTGGCGACAGAGCCTTTTCTGTTGCTGCACCGCGAGCATGGAACAGGCTGCCGACGGAGCTGAAACTGCTGCGATCGACGGACTCGTTTCATCGTGACCTGAAAACATTTCTGTTTGATTCTGTTTACGGGCACCAGGGTACGGATTGACTCTGTGATGCGCCCTCGGTCTTCTTGTAGGGGGCGCAATACAAGTGCCTCAGTTACAGTTACAGTTCACAAGATAGTGTAGAGATACTATTCAGACGAGGTGAGAAACGTTTACATCATTTTGCAGCAATTTATTCAGGAAACCATGTACCACATACGAGCACGTCACACCGATGCTGAGAGACCTTCACTGGCTGCGGTCTCCGGAACGCATCGATTTCAAAGTTGGCTGTGCTCATTTACCGATGCCTGCACGGTCAGGCGCCACGGTATCTTACCGACTACATCCAGTGCGTCGCCGATTCCAACCGCCGCCGTCTCCGGTCGTCGTCATCCTCGCAGTTGGTGATCCGACGTACACGGCTGTCCACTGTTGACGATCGTGCGTTTCCGGTGGCTGGAAGCCGCCTCTGGAACAGTCTGCACCCGACGTCACCTCAGCTCCAATGCTGACTGTTTTTCGGAACTGCCTCAAAACTTAACACTTTTCCCGATCATTTTCTTCCTAACTGTTTCCGGTTTCTAGTTCTGTTCACCGTGTATAGTAGTGGTAGTGGTTCAGCAGTCTTGTTCTTAAGCCACTCTAAATAACTCTAATGTAACGTACCAAATTTCTTGAGAATCGTCAGAGTTTTACGGGAGATATTAACCTTTGGTCTCATTTTTTTCAGACACAGTGTAGAAGCAAATGAATTCTACTGACACCGGTACTAAAGCATCGAAGTGCGCTTAGCTGTGATACTGATACTGTAAAAGGTTACTTTGCAACAATGATAATATTATACGATAAAATAATATAAGCAATTTTCATTAATTTTAATGTCAGGACAGACATAGCCTAATGTCGATATTAAGACCTGTATTTGAAGCTCTCTTCCCACAATCCTGAGATAGACTGGTTTTCCAATGCCGTCTTAAATGACACTTTTTAAACATATTTTCTTTCCAGGTTTTTAGCGAACGTGAACTCACGTTAACATTCGCTATATGCTATCGCCCGTCTGTCTGTCTGTCGTCTATCTTCCTGTCGTCTGTCTGTCTGTAACGTTCGTGCACCCTGCTAGGCGATTGAAATTTTCGGAAATATTTCTACGCCATTTGGTACCTTGGCCATCTATGACGTTTCCTTAAAAATTTTACGAAGATCATCCAGGGAAACCCATCCGTCGGGGAGATAAACACAAGAAGGGTTGCCCAATATAGCGATTTTGGACCTATCAAACGCTATATCTCGGAAACGGTACAAGATAGGAGCTAAGTTAGTATTAATCACTAATAGGAAGTCGCATATGAGCTTTCAATTGGTAACAACTCGGTGACCTTGGATGACCTTGAACGGCGTAATAGCCCTAACCGATACGTAATTTCACCGAATTCGGTACCTTTCGGGGAGGATTACGTAAAAGTGGTTGAAGATACACCAATAATTTCTGCAGCGGAAATGTAGGCCAAAGAATCTAGTTTTAGCGATATATCATTTATGGCGATATCGGCAGGGGATCACCATCAGCGAGAGCGTTAAAGTGAGGCACTCCGTTTTCGCTAGCGAAAATGTGACCAATAATCAGCCATAACTTGGAATGGAGGTAAGTTAGTATTAATCACTAATAAGAAGTCGTATATGAGCTTTCGATTGGTACAAAAATCAGTGACCTTGAACGGCATAATGGCCGTTACATTGCGTTATTTCACTGAATTTGGTAAACCTGCGTTCTAACACATAACCGCGTCGATCTATGGCGGAATTAATGCACGAGTCTATTGTATTTTGTAGTATGTGTACGATGTCGTCGTAAAGCAAGTTGACGTTCGCTATTTCATCTCCTGATGAGTTTCTTGTCTTGACATGTAACTGTATTTTGCTGAGTTGCACGACTCGATATAGGTCATCAAATCTTAAATACAACGACTGACAGACTGCAGTCTAAACAAAAAGACAATGCTAAAAGTTAATAGTATATAACTACATAAGTCAAGGCAAGTCTGCGCTGGACATCGAAAGACCTGTCCATGCGTGATCCGATCGATCCAACTGGTCGCGGGTCACTGGCCGCTAATGGTCGACGTCAATCTGAAGAATCGGTGAGGACGGCGGCCATGACAGCGCAAACAAGCGAGAAACTCATAAGAAACGACGGACTATTAGGCCTAGACTATGTGACCAATTTATTGTCGATCATATTGTGTGCGACAGCCGTGATGATGGGCAAAGAGGCCGCCATGCAGTCTGATTGATCACCACTGCTAGAAAAGCTCCTGTGAAACTCCACATACTTACACAGTGTCTTAAAACAGTGAACTGCAATCTCATGAATGTGAAACTGCGTCAAATATTAACAGATTGTCACAATTCTTTCGCCGCTGGAAAGACCGTTAGATTTCCTACAAAACTGATACATTATTTCTCACCACATTTTAAGCATTTCGTTGTCTCGGAAAAGTTTGTTCTTCTTAGGTTTTTATTTTATTTTTTTTATTTTTGTTTTTCTAGGGCGACTGTTAGTGCTGCCATATGCTATTTGTTCTTCTTGCACGTTACGTTGTATGTGTTTGTGATGAAGATAAACAACAGAACCAGACACGATGGAAACTAGAAACAAGTAAGCTAATTTGGTTTTCTTGATATGCAAGACATGGAAAACTCCAGTCCAGAAGAGCAAAACAGGTACTGTACTGTATTCCTTGTAAAAACAGAAAACCAGGTCGACCACTGTTTTCATAGCAGTGGTGGGCCTGAACGGTGTGGAGAGATTTCAAACCGATGGCAATGACACTGAAAGAAGTCTGTCGCAAAGCAGTGGACACTAGACAGACAAACAGGGCCTGTGGAAAAAATGGACTGTCAGTCGGAATATGTGAGTCACATGATGGTGTTTGAAAAGTACAATAAGGATGTTCTAACCACCTTCAAGTTCAACACCTAAACAAGAAGTTTAGCGGTAACACAGGGTGGACAAATTTTTAATATTATTAACGTTTAATTTTGCACGTAAATAGAAAACATAGGAACGCACGTGTGGACCTCAACGAAACTCCCGATTCTCGACTTGACGCTTTCGACGCATAGACTGGAGTTTACATCCAGTGGTGAAAGTATAAATTTCGGGGCCCCAGAACGATTAAAATGCTGAAGCCCTGGCTTGGGGACCCTCCCTAATTGTAGTCGTACAATTGGTTTAATTGATTGAGCAAGGTTTAACGTTTCATCAAACACATTATAGGTCATATCGGGGACGGGTTTTACGGGTCAAATGACCCAGCCAACAATGTCAAAGCACTGAAGGAAGATAGGGTTCTAAGGATTAAGCTTCAATCCCATCAGGTTCACCCATCGTTCTCACAATAATACAACTCATATGCAGTATGAAACAAAAACGCACAAAATACACACAGATAAACACAAATGAATCTACAATCGGTTTAAATTCCCCTTGAAAAAGACTTTGTAGCGAAATGCTACATGCAGACAACAAAACACTTTTGTCTTCGTGCAGAAACCGTCGTCTTCTTGTTTGCCTTTCCTCAAGGAACGTGTATTGCCATCGACAATAGGTCTACTCACAACATCACACGATCTTTAGCCTTCTTTCCATTTTGGTCCAGCACAAATTCAACTGTAAAGTAAGTAAAGTAAACAGATGAATTTATATAGCGCTTTATTATAAGCCCTTTATCTCCAAAGCGCTCAGATATGGCCCGTGTGTAACAATGGGATCACACAGATTGTCACGCCTTTACTCCACAGTTGCAAGGCGTAACGCCCGTTGGCTGGTACTCATTGCGCTTAACCACGAAGAGATGGCCAGGCTAGTTGATCTGGGTGGCTGGTCACATAACGAGATAGATGTCCGCATCGAGAATTGAAGCCGGACACGGTCACCCATTCCAGTACTAACCGGGCCCGACGCAGGGTAACTTCGTTGAAGCGCGCAACGCCGTTACCGCTAAGCCAAGCCGCCAACTGTCCCATCTATTTCTCTAATGTTCTTTCTATGCAGAGCCTTTAAGGTTTTTTTGCATCTATCTGCTGAATCTGCTGCATCTATCCGCGATGCCCAAAGGGCCAACAGTTGAGGCCAAAGACCGAAAGCGGATGGGGTACTTGGGTAGGGTGCGACAAGGCTGGACAAACCCGCTCTCCGCCAACTGGGGGAGTGTACATGGGGCGCTGCCGCAGGGGCCACGGGGGCCATGCCTCCAAATTTTGGTTGGGAGCCACAATACATTTGTCCCCACCAATAATTGGCCAGTACATTCTTTAGTTCTAGCTCTGTAAAATTAGTTAAAAGCAAATATTCGTAGTAATAATAACGACCTCTTGTGGATTCTGTATTTTACCAGCAGATTGAATTTAACTTTTAGCCGGCATCAGTAAGTGATAACCATTAACTTGACAGTTTGCGTTAAGAGCTGGTAGCTGGGACAAATAGGCCTACTGCACTGTTACGCTGTGTGAAGCAGTTATTGTCTGCTGCATCGTGAAAACAGCATTGACATGCGAGACCTTTTTAAAACTAAACTGTAGTTGCTGATGATAATGAGTTATAAAACATAATCACCAGTCACTTTGTACTGGCGCTAAAAGCTATTTCAGCTAGTGATGTTGGCGGTCTAAAAATTTCTTTTTAGGTTCATGCCAACAGACTTTAAAACTTTTGGCTGACATTAAGTAGACTCCCAAGTACTTTACTCGATTAACACATGCAACAGCAATACTGTCAACATGCAATTCTATGTTCAAGTCTGTACATTTCGGTCCATAGCGAATAATATTTGATTTTAATGCATTAAATACACAGCTTCTTCACAACAGGTGTCAATCATTCTCTGCAGTAAATTAACAGATGCCGACACTGGAATCAAATCATCTGCATACATAACACAATCACAATAAACATCACCCACATAATATCCAATATTCAGATAAATTGACCAAAATTGGTGTATATGTGAATATGTTTGGGCATTAGCCACGGTAATTTTCAGTCACGTACACGTATACCACAAATGAAAATATCGCAAAAAGTTTTAGGGGGGGGGCTACTTTTTTACTCACACTGTATATACACCACACCTTGACTATACAGCTGCAAAAAACGTGAACGTGAACATGAATATTAGCCTATGTAGTGATTGTGATTGCGATTTGTGAGCAGCTACCGTATTTAGGTGTCAGTTGTTTCGTAACAACTAAAACATTCCTCAGTAAATTTTACATTAGGCTATATTTGTTTCCGTTCACCTGAGAGCCCCTTCTATGCCCCCAGTGCCCAGCCATCTCCCAAA
>Ga0049105_1000732_pt1 | contig 12544 bp, 10 predicted proteins | sample WorMetvaBAHAMAS1_FD_61260 | JGI IMG/M metagenome (GOLD analysis project Ga0049105, IMG submission 61260) | Worm MetaG Olavius vacuus BAHAMAS.1 | ecosystem: Host-associated > Annelida > Digestive system > Unclassified | place: Germany: Marburg | collected 2013-04-09 | reverse complement strand
TTCCTCCAAAATAACGTAACATTTTTTCGCAAAATTGTCTGTATATATATAGGAAGAGCTTAGTAAGTCTTAATATTGCAATAGTGAATTAAATTTAAAATTCTGTGAAAATCTTAACTTCATAACTTTCAATAAACTTAACATAAACTTAGGAAAAACTTATGCTAAACTTAGGATTTTCCCTAAGATTTTTTGAAAATCGGGCCCCAGAGTTATTGGCAATCGAAGTTTTAGATTGCGGGAATAGGGATTTTCAACCTTTTTGCTCCGGTGACCTTGACCTTGACCCGATGACGTTCATATACGAACTTGACCCATTTTCCTTTGAGATATACCACATGTGTGAAAATGAACTTCGTATGTCAAGGCTTTCAAAATTCATCGTCTGACAGACAGAACAGACACAACCGAAATTATGTACCACGCCACTTCGTGGCTGGTCAAAAAGTAAGTAAGCGAGTGGATTTCTGTGTTGATTCTAGATGCCGTCTCTGATGAACCGACTTGGAAAGTTCTCTTCAGCTGTGAAGTCTAAATCAGCCGTCGTCAAAGAGAAGATGATCAACTACATCAAGAATGAACAACAGCCGACTGAAAGGTTAGTCAAGTTGAGTTATAGTGTTCTACGTCCCACTCGACACATAGCAAGTCATTTTAGAGACGAGTCTTTTCAGGCAATTGATTGGTATTTGTCATTGGCAAGCACATCCAGTTCTGCCTGTGTGAATTAATTATACAGCACATCCCCATGCCGTGACTCTATCAAATGGCTGATGTCAAGGGTTACTGCCACATCGTTCATCCGATAAGATGATGTTCGTTATCTTACCCACTTAATGATCAACCACCTTAGGCGACAGCGATTTCCCATCATCGCATCATCGTTGTTAAGAGTCTGTGAGTATATCTTCAGACTGCAGCCTCACTGATTAGCTTCCACTTAATGATGTTCTTATACAACATGTTCGTATATAAATCGACATTCGATGATCACTGAGAAAACTTAGTTTTCCGATCGCTACCATAACACTAACGTCACGTCTTTGACTCGTGTAGTCATAGTTTTTATAGTGCACCCCTAGTGTCAGTCTGAGTACATTTTAATAATACACTGTGTCTCGATAAAAAGTTTACCCTTTTATTTTCTGTGATAACTTTCCCAACTGTAAACTGATTCAAATAATGTTTGGCAGAAACATAGCTGAGAAAATTTGGAACAAACTAACTCATAGCAATTTTGATATTTATTCATTATGTGTAGCTAGTTTACATCATACAATGACACCCATTTTTTTTCTCAATTCCATAACGTAAAAATTCTAATGTTGCATTTCAGACATTTTCTTTGATAATGATACTGTCATAGAAGTTGATTTTTCAGCCTGTAAGTCATAAGGTTATCCAGAAAAAAACTTATTAAGGAATTTCCAAATAAAGGTTGCGGACTGCAGGGACTGAACAAACTTTTGAAAAAGCTGCAAGAAACTGGCATGGCGGTAAGATGAATGGGTAGCAATGAATACATACAGAATATATTTTTTGTTTTTCTGTTGTGTAATATTCATACATGAACTGGATATTATAAGAAAGGAATAGGTCATTTGTTTGCAACTTTTCTCAGCTGCAGTAGTACCATATATTATTAAAATCGATAAACATTTGACCAAGTAATCACAAAAATAAAAAGGGTGAAAAAGGGTGAACTTTTTTTGAGACACAGTGTAGTTAGTATTATTGTTATTATTCATTTGTTGTGATGTGTTTTGGGAAGCTGTGAGAAGCTGCTGTTTGGCAATATCTTCAGTGTTTGTTGTGTTACTGTGAAACGTTGATCGGTATTTGGTTGTTTCAATGAATGTGTCCTTGCCTGTTGCAGACATGTTAGTAGTTCAGACCGGGTTGGTCGCCGTTATCGTAACATGGCGTCCATTTTCACTATCGGCGATGGCGATGAGGAAGGTTAGTCGCCGACTGTTGAGTATGTTGACTAGGAGCAGGGTTCGTACAGATCCTGGAATAGTCTGAAAAGTCGTGGAATTTAAAGTAGAAATTTTCCAGGCCTTGAAAAGTCTGGACAGTGATATCAGATACGGATAAGTCTGGAAAAGTCCTTGAAAACTGTGAGGTGGACCTGGAAAATTTAGGTTTTCATTACACTGTTGATTACTTCAGCATCTGTTTGTTGCTCTGCTTGCATTTCATGAGTCAAAGGAATTAAGTTCTTTCAAAATTTCGAGTCCCATTTCGTATTTAGAAATATACAACGAGGTTATTCTGCACAGATTGCCAACACCATTTGCAGCCTAGAAATTTTGACATTGAAGGTGTTTTTCAACGTATTTTGTTGTTATAAATATACAGAGGTAAAATTACCTTGAAAAGTTTGGAAGACCACAGACAAATTTTTGTACGAACCTTGCAGGAGTTTCTTGCGCAGTTTAAATACTTCACTGCAGCTTACAGCAGACCATGAACCGTAATGTAGGAAGTGTGTGCTTGATAGTGTACATTGTCTCTTTGATGATGTGAGATGATTCAGGTGAATGCTGTATACTGTAGGGTAACTTGGCTGGTCTAATACTGTGCTTGTACTGATGTAGATGCTTCGTCAGACGATGAAAAGCCGGTCGTCGCGGTGGACACATTGTTGACACAAGCCGAAGTGAAAGTGATGTTTGAGTGCCAGGAGGTGACCAGTAATGGCTACACGTATCCCAGGTCAGATTTCCCGTCTTCGTTTTCTAATTTTATTCCACTGAATTTTCTGCTTTGTTACCATCTTCTGTCACATCTTCCACACCATACTCAGACACTGATGTGCTGTTAAGAAACTACTCACTCACTCACTTACCAAGGAAAGGTATTCTTTGTATTGTCCCATGCGGCCTCGGAGAGCTGTAAAATAGGCTTGGTCTGTTCCCTGGCCGGATGGCGTAAAGACATCTAAACCAGACTTTGGTTTTGTCATGTTTAATTTTGTTGGCAAATGTTAGTAGTCATTTGCAACAGTTGTTTATGTTGTAACTTGGCTGCAGTTAAGTCTGGTTTCTAGTACCAACCAAGCGAGTGGTTGGGAGGACTGGGTCTTGTTTACCAGTCACGTGATTGGCTGGGAAGATCATCTCCAAAATGATGCATAATTTGTTGCATAATTTGTTGAGCAGGATGTTGAACCCTACTATCACATAATTACTTACTCCTTGCATTCTTTTTTAAATAAGTGATTTTTTTCTCTAATAACCACATCTGTGTGTGCTGTGCTGCTGCAGTCGGCTATGCGTGAGTGACTCTCACTTGATTGTGTTACGCGACATTTCGCACGAGAAAGGCAATGCTTGGGTCCAGGCGCGGCGGCCACTCAGCACCATACTCAAGATAACGTCAAAGAAACGTCATCCCGAGTTCATAACATTCTCGTACGGCACAAGCAGCCGAGACACTGGCGCAGGCAGTAGTGGTGGCCCGCCAGCAGATGACACCGTTACTGTTGTCGATCGGTTCATTATCCCACAGGCTGGCGAAGCTACAAAATGCATAAAACAGCAAATAATTAAAGTATTAGAAGCGCTGGAAACGTAGCCGTGTAAGCTTCCTTGTAAAACTGTACATATCAAGGTAATATATTTTGCCCGAATTTTGTAACATTTGATCATAATTTGACACGGACAGCGTTGCTATTGCTACAAGTTTTCAGATGCTACTGTACATATAGCAGCTTATTTAATGGGTTAATAAATGTGCAATGTCACTTAGACAGCAGACACACCTTTGGCACGTGGTACCACGAACACACAACAAACTTGGCGACAGGAGTTTCTCGGCAGCCGGTCCTCAACTGTGGAACGATCTTCCACCCGGACTGTGGCGGCCGGGACTTTCCTTCGATTCTTTCAGACGATCTTTGAAAACACATCTCTTTGGTGACTGAAGCGCCTAGTGACTCTTTCCACTTATAGGCGCTATATAAATAAATGTATCTATCTGTCTATCTACTTTGTGAAGGTAAAGGTAAGGTAAGCTGTGCAGTCAGTCGTAAGCACACTTAGATGAACGGTTCTTACAGTTCTCTGGATTAGGTTTTGTCACACCGGGCCCATTTCATTGTGCATAGATTTATTTTTGTTTATTTGTGTTCTTGTTTCATACAGTATAGTGTATTCTTGTCAGCACGGTGAGGTGGACCTGATGGGATTGAAGCTTAATCCTTAGGACCTATCTTTCTTCGGTGCTCTGACACCGTTCGTTGGGTCATTTGACGTGTAGAAACCCGTCCCCAGTATGACCTGTAATGTGTTTTGTGGTACGTTAACCCTTGCGCAACCAACCATGGTTTTGTTTGAACATAAAGGACAAAGCACAAAATGCATAGATTTTTCATTGTCCGATTCTTCCATGTTATTGCGCGCACAGTGATGCATTGTATCGAACTTTGCATTTTCTCAAAATACGTTCGAATCGCGAATCGCACACAATGTTGTATAATGTTGTTCATGAATATCGTGTGATATGACGCTGATACGTCACCTACGCTGTCCAAGATGCCTACTGTTACCATTGCACATTTGTAATGGAATACATCGAAACGAGTCATTTGATTGCGATTGCCTGATGTATGACGGCGTATGTGATGGGACTGAATGTGTGCATCACAGAACATGCTCAGTGCCATTGCCGAGCAAGCTGTCCAGTTGCTTCTGTGTATAGTCTGCAGGATTGTGCAACTCTGCATCAATCCAGTTGTTTGCTATGATGCCTCGTGTACATAACAATGTCCAGGCCTCCCACTTGTCCTTAAATTCCTTTAAAAAATTGATGTTCTTAAAACCAAAATTTGCGCTTGAATTCCTTAAAAACTGTTACTTGCATTCAAAAAGACCTAAACACAAGTAATGCTATGTACTATCGGTATGCGGGCAAAGAAGATGAACTCGGTACTGTTTTGCCCCAGGGATTGCCGACCCTGCCCTTGCGAGCCCAGTCTGTTGATCCAGTCAACAAAGTGTAACGAGGTACATTTTTGTGGTGTTTGGCAGTGTGTGTTACAGTGAATAGTTGCATGTTGACGTGAACCTGTCCTTAAATTTGAAGATTTTTGATGTCCTTACAAACACTTTTTACAGGTGGAGACCTGTAATGTGCAGTGCTGCTGCACATGTTGCTTATACTGCAATTTACTGTATTTATGTTTGTGCCTCCCCTGCCAGCATGTGGCGAAAGGCATTACGTGGGCTGGTTGTCCGTGTCCGATTCATGCCCCGCACCTTCGATTCCTGCTTAATGCTTGACTATGTGCGCGTTATAAATTTTCTACTTATTATTATTATGTCCATCTGTCTGTTGTACATTAACAGCTTTTTGCGTAACGTGATACATCCATACTTAATGGAGGGATTTCGATGAAACTCGACACATTTATTCAACGTGTGTGTGTGGGCTTTGCTGAACAGGTTTTCAAGGTGGGAGGTCAGTGAGTAATCATATAATAGTAAAGTAAAAGGTCGAAGCAAATGACCGTAAACAGATTACGATGTATTGGACAATTGTGTAAAGTGAAATACGACATTGAAATCAGATAACTTGCTGGTAAATAATGGCATGAATATCTGTGTGGCATAGGCATACATTTCGATGGTGTGGCGTTGAGACCGACTTGTTTTAAATGCTCTCCAGGTATTTGTTCTGCAAGCTTCACTGCAGCCATTTATTAGCACATCCGTATGTTGTCCACTGCAGTGGTTGTCACCGTCGGGAGTGTAGCTTGTGATAATGTTTACCTTAAAGGCGAACGTGTTTCGCTTTGCTGTGAATGGTGACACGATCCAGCATTTCTAAACGGTTCTTTCATTGTTAATAAAGACCTGTGTGTTAGTTGACAAAGTTGGGTCACAAAATTTTAGTTGCTGATGTAGACGGATATCTGTCAAGCCGTCATAGCAAGTATGCCAATTCAGCAGCAGATATTCTGAGACATGAATGCTGACATCACACAAAAAAACAGCAGTGCGTGTACAGTTCAGGCGTATAGGCTGACTTGTTATTTCTGTTGCCTCAGACTAATTAATCAATTAATCGACTGCAATTGCAGTTAGTCGTCACGGCTAAAACACTGGAGTGTGTATATTGGGGTCAGATTTAGGCACAAAATACAACATATCATATGCATCGTCTGACACGAGATTTCTCAACAAATGAAAAGAATAATACATACAGAAACAAAAAAACTGGTAAATGGCACAAATCCACAAACTAGACAACACAGCAGTAGTAAGTCCAGTAAATGCCACAGCGGTTATAGATTGACTGGTTACGTTTGGTGCAATATTTCATCTCCTATCTTCAACCGTGATGACCAACCAATTATTTTGAATGTCTGAGAACACATTCGAGACGTCTGTAAGAAGACTCGCATTCTAATATTATCTATTACAACATTACAAAGGCATGATATTAAATTTTCAATCTTTGCATTAACAATCTACGAGTGAATACCATACTGCGATTGGAAATACATTTCATATGCACTTGTTTAATGTCAAATTTCGTGCCAAACAAATCGTGAAAAGCTATTATTCTGTTCAAAATGTTATGTTAATATTTACACATTAATGAGTCGGTAATAATGATTTCACTGAAAAGAAACCGCCCAACAACAACAAACCTGAAGATGTGTATTTCACCATTTCCACTGTTTGCAAGTTACAACCGACGTACAACAAAAGACAGCACGGATAGCAAGACTAATTACCACAATCTTCAGTTGCATCATGTGATACTCAAATCACTAGGTCCAAATCAAGTTAGTTTGTCCGCTTTTTTCTTTTTTTGGTGGCCAGCTTGATGGGCTTCGGCCTCTACTGGTAACCAGTCATTGTTCACTCCGTTCATTGGCAAATAAACTTCGTTCAAATTGTCTACTGTTGCAAATCAATGAAGTCTCGGTCTCACAGACAGTAGAACTGATTTGTTGCAGCATCAGATTGAATCACAGACTCAGAATTGTGATTGAATCGAATCACAATTAGATCATAACGGGGCTTGCAACACTTGTTGTACTGTGCCCACAATGTTGGCTGTATTCACGGTATTTGAGTTCACTGAAGCACAGAAAAAAAACTTTTGGCGTAACAGATGTTAAGGGCAACGCTCACCAAATCCGAAACTAATACAGAAATGTTAAGCAAAACACCGACATCATTACACAGCTACAGTATGAATACTGTTGTTACACTGTCACTTGTACACGTGGAATATGTCGTCCAGCAAGAGTGCCATCCATAAAGGACATTGGCATGAAGGGGGTGACAGAGATAGGCATAATATGGACAAGGGGCATAGGCGCAACAACCATAGGAACCGGGGGAGAAAGGTCCCCCAACTTCTAGGTTGGGGGCCAACAATGTATTGGTCCCCCAACTTCTTGGCCGTAGTTTTCAAAAAGCAATAAATTTCACAGCAAGTAGTCACCAGAATGCAAAATTCAGCATCTGAGTTTTCGAAAATTTTCCGGGGGTGAAACCTGACCCTCACAGTGGGAGGGGCAACCCCTCCCGCACCCAACACCCAGCGGGGAACAAGCGTCCCAGTGTTGGGACCCAAACCTTGGTCCCCCTCAACTTTTCAGCCATGGTTGCGCCCCTGACAAGGGGAGGAGTTCAGTTGTTAACCATATGTGGATGTCCACAATGTAGCATTATCGGCAAACTTCAAAACGTGATGGTATTGTACCGACAAACTGTTTTTCAGTCTGACGACAATGCTGGCTGGATGCAGACAGTCTGTCCATGGTGACTGAGTGATAGTTTAACTGTGGAGTCTACAGTTGACAACTGTCACAACACAATGTGCCACTGGTCTAAACTTTAATAAATACATAATGTATATTCCTGTCCGCCTCCGGCTGCAGATGTCTGCAGTGGGAGGAGGGATAATGCTCAATGCACGCAAGGCGGACAACAGTGGTAAATTTTGGTCAAGTTGTGCGGGCGGTCTTCACGGATGAGCTCAGGGTGGATCCACCAATGTGACAAATGCCTGGCAGATATTTGAAATTATCATAATGTGATTCATTAACTGATACTATAAAAAAATCCCTAAACAGCAAAGTTTGGGAACCACCCCACCCCCCTCAGTGGCTGCCAAAATCCTGAATCCACCCAATGTCAAGTAGCCAAAACAAACAACGAACGTTAAGCGCTACAACAACGTATGATTATGCAGCATAACGTGGAAACATGTAATGGAAAAATATACTTCTGCCGTTTCAAAAATACATGACTGTACACACCCACAGTACATCCACGATACTACCAGAACGCACACAGGCAGCTGATATCCTTGGCTGTTTTCAGCGTTCGCCCAGGTTAGCCAGTGGTCTCCCAAAAAGTCTTGAGAAAATGTTTTGACGATTGTTGTTGCAGTATTTCCACACACCAGGTAACTTTCCTGATGCCAAACCACAGACACAACCGTTAAGGAACCCAGTAGTCCGGTCCCATCACACTTTTCCGACTCGGGGATCAGAAATGTAACTTCCGCACTGCTGGCAAATGCGTGTATTTTAGTAAAGATTTTCACAATTTCTACAAACATGTCCGAACCAGTGCATCAAATCACACCTTTTCAAATGAAAAAATACTTTTTCTAAGAAGGGGACACAGCCCCTCTGCAAATACTCGTCACAACTTCACAGCTGTGGTTGCATCCGCGTGCCCAACAAACAGCATACGAACACTGAAGGCATAAAGCTATCACTAGGACATGACACTGTTGCAGAGAACTAAGCTTCTGACATAAGCCACCACGAGTATCTGAACACACTGTCCAGTAACAGCCAGTACACTGTATACAGCACACACACACAATACATATGCCACATCCCACCAGTCACAACATCAAAGGCTAGGGATGTTAACTCGGTTTACTGAAATTCTGCTCACACCAGAATTCATGCGGAAATAAAAATGCAACATTTGATTTTGCAACTATCAAATAAATATATACAGTCAACATCCCTACGACATCACCACAGCATTTAGCAGCAACAAGCGACAGCGCCGTTTCACAATCACACGATCATCCATTCATCATTAGCTATTGCGAAGCATCGGCGTCAGTTGTCCGGCTCGCCAAGGGATGCGGAATCAGCCGTCAAAAAGTTCTTCAGAAGCATCTCGATTTCCTCGAGCAGTGGCTCGGCAAGTTTCGGGATGCCGGTCCGCGAGAGATGGAGGTAGTTGTACATGTCGTGGTGACTGATCGTACCGTCGGACACGTTAACAAACAACGACGCATCCACGTTGAAGAATGTCGTGTTCGGAATGCCACTGAGTCGGTCCGGCAGCAGAGCGTTGGTGGCAGCGATCCTGTCCCGTACTGGGTTGGGATATTGGCCTCGTGGAGGTATACCCTTGTCACAACAAACAAACACATACATAAATACACATCGCCACAGACCATTTGCAGGTTTGTATAAAAAGGACAACTGCTCCTATTTTAAAAAATTCAATCAACCGACCAAAACACTTTAATCGTTAATTATCAATAATAATCATCATCATCATCATGCTGACATTTATAATGCGCCTATTACTACAAAACAAGAAGATAGGTGCAGTACAAAAATACAAATAGTGGTAGACAAAACCTACTGAACGTTAAAAGCCATATTAAAAAGATAGGTTTTGAGCTTGTTCTTAAAAACGGTACTGTCTGATATGGAGCGCAATTCTGCAGGAAGACTGCAGACTGCAATAATGACTGCAATGGCCAATTTACTCATTTGTCATTGTGTTTTGGAAAGAGATCGCATTCCCTGTTAAGAGGCTATGGATTAATCAATTATTTTTTATTAATTCAAAACGTAATACCGACACAACAGTTATGTAAGATCACTTGCAAAGTTATTGAACTGCTACAGTACAGTACACGAAATACAGTGAAAATCATCATCGTCATCTTGTGTTGTGTTTGGCTGCTGACAGTACTTCAGTCTGTCAATGTGTCCGACGGGCAAAGGAACAATTTATCACTGCTCTTCACAGCTGTTGATATTTTCGTTATCACTGCATGGCAACAAGCGGCGTGGTTTATGCAGTTATTTTTTTCACTAAATGTGGTTTATAGAAGAAATATGTGGCTGACAGTCAAGCGTGCACTACAGCAGAGAAAATATGGCAATACAGTCCATAAAAATGCAGAGGGAAGTTTTCCCTACCATGACCAGTATTTCAGCCTGGGGCTGCTTCTCATGACAAGTCTTGACAATCTCCAATATACCACCAACGATCTGTTCAGGAGTGTGCATGTAGTTCATCGTGCCGACGCCGACCACGATGACCTTCAAATAAATCAAATACCATGAAACAGTTTATACTACAAAATTGCAGTATTCATCACAAACGTGTCAACATATACATTAAAACCGGAGTAGGCAAACAACTGAGTGCAAGTTCTGCAGACCACATCTCGTCAATTGACATAATTCACCCCTCGCACAATGGCTTCTTGAATTTGCAAACACCCCATGAACAGCATTTTGTTGTCTAAAATATTTTACATACTTTCTTACTATTTTAAAAAATCTTAATATTTCCAAAATTCTTGGCTCATGTTGGCCGACTTCTAAGGAGTGATAACAATTTGAATATCGATACCAGCGAATATGTCTCACGTGATGGCACATGTTGGAAAATCATGCAGACTGGATGTATAGCCTTTAAAGCACATTCAAGTGTTGTGAGTCCTCCATACTTACCAATTGCCTACCCACTGCACTGGATCGTTGGATAGACCTACGTCTTGCGACGAAGAGCGTCGACCTGTGGCGGAATTTATGCACGAGTCTATTTTATTTCGTAGTACGTGTACTGTATGATGTTGTCGTAAAACTGTTCACGTTTATTAGATATTACACAGTATAAAGCATAAGATTTAAGTGTCTTCTGGAATGACCATTTTCCAAAAATTTTTCGGTTTTTTAACAGATGGGAATCTGTCCGTCAGGTGCAATTCTTTTGGCGTGAGATGCCGTTTGAATGCACTTTTGATCAGTACATATGAAATTTTCTAACTAATTCTAACACTGCTAATACTGTTTGCTCTGTGTACTGATGTAAGTGGTGATTTTAATGTTTTGCAGAGTAAATACGGTGTATTTGGTGTGACACATTCAAGCTGACATTGTGCTATATGGCAGTTCTTCGTGTCACAATTTGAACTTAGTGTCAGTTGATTCTGTACCGTTTCTGTGTTTTATTTGTGTTAGCAAAGTTATCGTTGTGTTGTGTGCTACCTTCGTGGTAAAAGAACACATGTATAAAAAGTTTGCTCACTCCTGCGTTAGAAGGTAAGCACAAGAATAAAATGCATATTAACATGGTTTCCCCAATTAAGAGCCCGGACTGGATGTGTCCCTGTGAATAATGTAGCACTTCTACGAAGCCTGGGAAAGATACAGAAACTTTCAAAATGCAAGAACTGTAAAGTCAAATCTAAACTTTACGATACACATGAAAATGCATGTGTTATACAATTACATAACATGCTGCACTGTTTCAAAGAAAACCCCAACATCATTACCTTTTAATAATATGTTTAACAAAAAAACATCAAAAGTATTTTTGGTAGTAAAATAACGCTTTTTCATCACTTGTTTTGACTTACTTTAATGTTTATACATACCAGATAACAGTAGCCAAACACAACAATGGTTAACTTGCCTTTGGTAAGAAGTTGTCTAGTTCGCCATTTTGAACACGCCACAGGACATGCTGTGTCTGATCACTTCCAATACCAAAGTTAAGGCAGTGAAGTGGAACAAACATCTTATCCCACATCTATTAAACACACACATACATACCCATATGCAGAAATATGTATTACTTTGTCATTACCAGTCGGGCAACCACCGGTATTAAAATTACTCTGCCGGTGATTTTGAGGTTTGTCACCCCTACAGGACGACACGATTCACGGATTAACGTGAAATTTGGCACGGTGAATGCGGCGACCTTTCGCTGTGCCAAATTTCACGCTAATCTGTGAATATTTAGGGGTTTCTAGCCAAAAAAAATGCGAAAAATTGCCAAAATTGCCAACTTTATAAGCTGAATAAATCGACTACAACTGCATTTACTGCCATTTTAGCAATTTTTGCCACTTCCAGTGGTGGTATGAGTTTAGGTTTATGACAAGGTTAGCTTTACAGCTAATATCATTACAATTAAAATCAGGATTAGTGACAGTGTTAACCGCTTGACTGCTATTATGACGATGTGCGTCGTCATGGTTACGTCGTCATGGTTATAGTATTGGCCCCTGCTGGGTAACGACGCACGTCGTCATAACTAGGCGTAATGTTAGCATTTCCCCGCAGTGCTGAATTTACTGTAGCATAGCAGTGGGCACTTCAGCTTAGTGGCCACGTCCATTGACACACCTTCAGCCAATAGCAGCATGCGATTGATGACGTCAGCACACTGTGACCCAGTTAGTTGTAACACAGTTTTATTGTGCGTTTATGGGTGATTGACTGGACAGAGAAATA
>Ga0049105_1000731_pt1 | contig 12556 bp, 8 predicted proteins | sample WorMetvaBAHAMAS1_FD_61260 | JGI IMG/M metagenome (GOLD analysis project Ga0049105, IMG submission 61260) | Worm MetaG Olavius vacuus BAHAMAS.1 | ecosystem: Host-associated > Annelida > Digestive system > Unclassified | place: Germany: Marburg | collected 2013-04-09 | reverse complement strand
TCATGTTGACGTCACTCTGTCGTACGTGACGAGACGGCATCACAGTACCGACGTCTGGCACAGCGCCAAAAAGAAAAAAAAACACAGTTGCCGGCGTCATGCCCACGGAAGTCCTTGACAACCGATAATACCACTTCCGGTTCGATGTAAACCGGAAGTGGTTTTCTAGCATAGAAATGGCAGCCGATATACCCGAAAGGGGTATTGGGGTCAAATATGGACTCTCAGTGGACTCGCCTGTTGCCATCATGACCGCCATATTTCCACTTCGGGTTTCGTCGCCGACGTCGGTTCGGCAGTCAGGACGCCTTTCTGGACGTCGAAGACACTTCCGGCGTCTCATACACGCGACTCTAAGAAGCCGAGTGTTACTGTACCGACTCCATTCGTGGAGTTTTGGCAACGACCTTTATACCGTGGGCGCATAGCGTTTCTATGGGGGGGGGGCAATGGTGATTTCGAAAATTGACGTACAATTTTTTATTTCTCCATCTATTGGCCTGAAAGTTTGCATATGCCTAGAAGGCGACAATATGCAAAATCGTACTGATTTTGATTTTTTCATTTCGTCCTCTAAAAAATTTGGCGCCCTTTTGAATTTTGCGTTTGCAATACGGGCAATGGGACAAAAAATTTGAAATCGCCGTTATTCGAGTTTCCGAAGTTGTTTTGAGCTGACATTTTCAGGCACAATAGGCTGTAGGCGTGAAAGCTTATTTTAAGATTTTCGCGAGTGGAAAAAAAATTTCAACTCGATTTTTCACCATTTTTGTATGTTTTACGCCCCATTAATATTTCCGTAACCCTTGAAGCTAGTGTGCTGATATTTTCACATGCCATGCAGAGCTGATGGGGCTAAATAAATTTTCCGCCACAAATGGCTGGCTCCCATAGGAGCCAAGGAGGGCGGGTAAATGGAGTAAATTTTGGAATTTTCAAAAATCGATCTGGCGGCCCTAGAGTGGGTCAAATATCAACTGACCGGTCCCAAATTTATACACATGGTGGACAGTATCTTCCTACGTAACTTTTGTCGAATTATAATTTCCAGAAATTCCCACAACTGGTTTCACTTTCGTTTTTTGGCCAAAACTCGAGGGGCTATATCTCCGCAACCCCTGGGTATATCGACATCAAATTTACAGGATATGTAGAAACCCTCAGTGGTTGTCGTAGCAAGCATTCGAAATCGGGGGTTACTCCTAAATTTGGCCTCCAGGGAGGGTCAAATTTTCAGGTAGGCCCCCCTGTGGGCCCCCTGGCGGACAAATTTACGCACGAAAACTATTCTTGCTAGTGGGTTTGGTAGAACGCTGGACCCCCTAAAAATTTACCGTACTTGGGACACCAACCCCCTTACAGATTTTGTCCACAGGTGCGTCGAAAATTGCAAATTTTCTCGAATGTCGCGTTTCCATAAACAGTGCAGGATATCGTGCAAAGATGTTACATAGAGTGAAGTGTTAGACAATTTCTGGAAAAAAGTCCGGGTGGGACTTCAAATTTTGGAGTTATTCAGATTCAAACATGGGTGATCGTACTGTTTGTGCACAAAGAGCGACGTGAGGACCATATAACGAAAAAAAATTCGTTACAAATTGGACCTCAAAAATTGAATAGCCGCCACAAATAACACATTTTGACACCCCTCCCCGCCGTCGATTTTTCGGTGGTGTTAGGCGAAAAATTGTCATTTTTGACGAAATTTGAGCTGTGGCCCCTCAAAAGTTTGCAGCATTAATTACATTAGTAAAATCACTCATGAGATGACGGAGGCCGTCTATTCACAATATTACTGTAATATTCAATACTTACACGGCTATGCTTGCCGTTCACGTTAACCAACAGGCCAAAGCTTACATGCGGCTTAACTATAACTCAACTTTACTGGTCTGAGATCTAAGTGCTCTGTCTAATAGCGTATTAACCATCCTCTGAGCGCTACTGATATGTCAGATCCCTGTCAGTTGACTTAATTACCCAGTTCGACCTCAAACCCGCAACTGTACAATATACTGTGCCCAAACTCTGCTGACTTACATTACACGCATGCGTGTCACTGAGTAACTCATTAACGGGCATTCGTCCAGACGGTCACCTGCCTGGAACTAAATACAGTACTGTTGTGTGCAACTGCAAAGGAGGCCCAGACGCTCACCTGTCAATAGCCAGGCGAAAGTGTGATCACCATGTTTACGTGGCCTACACTGAGTAGACTTCGGTGTGCAGTAAACTTACTGATACAAAGTAAAAACACACGACACGCATAACATATGTCACTACTGGGCCCAAATTTGTACTTGCCCCCAACGCCCCATCCCGACTTGAGTGTTCCGATCCACGCTGCGTCATCGGCAACTGCACGCACCTCTCACTGTATTGCTGATGCTGCAACATGGTTCAGCATGAACCGGCTACGACTGAACCAGGCAGACTGGACTTATCTGGCTGGGGTCGAAATGGCAGGCGAGAAAGTTAACGTGCTCGATATGCCGATCATGGCGACACCGGTGCATTTCATTTCGTGAATGCTGTAGTCACTATAGACTCCAGCCACCTGACTGCGTCATCTTGAGCTTCGTGAAGTAGTTGTAGTCTGCCATTGAGCTTTGTCAATGTACACGCTTCCACAATATGGCTCATAGTCTGCTGCTGATCACAGTCGCATGTCGGTGATTTGGCAAGGCCCCATTTGTTAAGAATTGCACAGCATGGGCCTTGACCTGTCCGAAAACGGTTCAGCAGAAACCTTGACTGACAAGGGAGATCGAAACCAGGCTGCCGGATAGTAGGGTCAGTTACAGTGGTGTAATTGACCACTCAAGCCGACTACCAGTCCTCTCTCCACTGCGCAGTTGTGTCAACATGTCTGATCAAATTGGGGTGTCAGGAGGCAAGATGAGGAGGAGGACGTTCAAACACATCAGCACACACAGGCCAGTTTGGATGGGCTTCAATGATGTGAAGCATCTTTTCGCTTGCTGCTTTGCGGCGAAGTGAAGGTGGAGCTACATTAGAGAGTACCGGAAGAGACGAGACTGGAGTGGAATGCTGGCAGCCTGAAATCAGTCACATGGAACTGTCAAGTTGGGTATCTATCTACGAGACTGGTGTAGCTGGATCTTGTGCAAACTGGGCAACAGTATTCTGCAACTGAGTAGCAAAGAGCCAGAGCTGATGTGTGGAGGGTGCTTGCATAGGCACCTGCAAGTTTCGTGATCAGGTTATTACAGCACTTAGCTTGGCAGCAATGCATGTCAAGTTTTCCCTGTACGACAGGGTCCAATCTAAAGTGGCACCAAGATAAACTGGCTGTGGGTCATGCCTCAGTCGCTGACCGTTCATACGAACATCCAGTTCACGACGTGACCTGATGTTATGTAGGTGGAAAACACTTGTCACAGTCTTGGACGTGCTGGCTTTAGATGCCACTGCTTACAATATTTCACAAGATGAGCAAGTCAGCAGTTAAAGTTCATTCTCTTCTGAGAGACATCAGTAAGAATGGTTGACAGTGCATGTGACCTGGGTGTCATTGTCGACAGTCACCTGACAATAACGACGCATGTGAGCGCCGTGTGTTGAGCGGCCTACTACACTACCAAGTACCAACTCTGGCAAATGTCTCTGCTGATACGCTCGTTGTCGTTTGATGCCGCCAAGTTGCTAGTCCAGGCATTCATTTCAACATGCCTGGACTATTGCAACTCACTACTCTACGGGATCAGCGACAACCTGTACCATCGCCTACAAACTGTCCATAACGCTGCAGCACGCCTCATCACCAACATGAGAAGATGCAAGCACATCACGTCTATCCTGCAGCAATTACATTGGCTTCCAGTCTGCCAATGTGTATAATTCAAGATCAGCGTGCTGGCATACAGGTACTTCACGATCTCATGCCTGCATACCTGGCGGAAGATTGTCAACTTGTGTCTGTCACTGGATACCGACAACTGCATGCATTGGACATCAACATGTGCCTAGTGTAGCAAACCAACATGTGTCTTGGCAATTGCTCATTTGCTGCTGCTGGACCTTAAGCACGGAACAGTCTGCCAACCCAGCTGCGAGAGTTGGACATTGCATTCAGACAATTTCAACAAGCATTCAAAATGCATCTATTTTGTTACCGACAGCTATGGCAGCGAGTGACAGTGTTTTTTGTGCGTGTGTATAAACTGACTTACTTACTTACTTATCTATTGTTCACTATTAATATTCTAGTATCCTATACGACTGTGACATTTATTTGCTTACATGTGAAAAGATTAAGTCATTTCAGTGTGTGCATCAATGTCACATGTAGTGATTATAAACATGACATGTAACCTTACTGTACTACATCCTCTGGATAGAAAACAGGTGAATAGCCAGCTGATAGCAGTTTATTACACAGCAGTGTCTTCTTTGAAGAAGGCATTGACTCCCAGTGAAAAGCAACAATCAGCTGATTTGCAACAAATACTTTCTTCACTTCTTTTATAAGAAATGCTTCATACAGATTTTTCTGTAAGTCAATACAAATACACAACTGTTAGTGACAACAAAATATTAAAAAAAATTAAGAATCGCGTCTAATTACCAAATTAACTGGCACTTTCTTATAACAAAAAATTACTCCTATTTGGTTTTAAACTTGGTTTAAAACTAGGTTTTAGGCGAAATCGGAGACAACACTTATGCGCTTTGTTTAAAGACAACAAAAGCGCAATTATTAATGATACAGCAATAGTCAGTAGTCACTCACGAAACTCGATTAAAATTCCCCGCTGCGTTCGGCAATTAGATCACACCTCTGCTGCGATGGCAACGGCGCCAGATATATAAACAATTTGTCATTTTGTTGATGTCTGGTTTAAGCGAACGACAAAGTGATATAGTTTTAAACCAAAGTTTCATCTCTAAGTGTCTAGTGACAACTGTCTATCTAAATACACTATGATCGTTTGGTTTGAAACCGGACTTCTGAGTTTAAGTTTGGTTTGAAACCAGAACTTTGGTTTCAAACTTTGGTTTTAGCGGTAAGTATGGTTTTAAACTTGGTTTGAAACCGAAACTTAAGCGACACTTTATGTTTCGGCTTAATTTCAGTTTGAAACCAGTTTTTGGTTTTAAACCAAAGTTTGAAACCTTGGTTTTAACATAAGATAAAGTGACCCAGTACCAGCAACGCAAATATTGTTTAGTTACTTACATGGACTTACATGACCTACGGCTGGCAGACCGTTGTTAGCCACATTCATCTTCGAGCTGTCGGCAAATTCTCCCTCGCCTAATGACTCCTTTGTTCAAAATATTAGTCCTTTTGACGTGTGATGCCATATCTGCAATGCACCATTTTCTTCTGTGGTGAAATCACTTCATTAGATTTGGTTACTTCGAATCCGATTGCTGTAGGCTGTATATTGCCGTGTTTCCAATGGACTCGGTTGGCTGGCGCAGCCGTGTCACATGACATGTAGCACAGTCGTGCTTCAGTGTTATAGCCATTCCTATGGAGCAAGCCAAAATTCGCCCTCCGTAACTCTGTACTCCCTGGACCAATCATTACCAAACGTGGTATGGTTGATTACGTCGGCGACCCCTACTCAGAGGCCAATTTTAGTTAAATTTGGTTGATAGGGGAGTACCCCGCAAATAGGTGAAATATAACCTCTCTGTGACTTTTTGTAGTGTCCCTCTTTTAGTAGTCACACCTGGAGAAAAAACCTCTGAACTAATTTGCACGCATAATGGCTCAAAACGTGTGAACTCATACAAGGATGTGCCTTTTGGGGGTTTCGTCAAAAAATGGTCACCCCACCCCTATCAGCCCCCAAATTCTGAAAATTTTGCATTATAAAAGCAGTTTTTCGCTCAAAACACTGTTAAATCTTGGCGGAAGCCCCACCTAAATTAGTATGCGAATAGGAAACAGCCCATGAGGATTTCAAATTTGGGGTTAAATATTTGACCGGAAGTAAAATTCTGGCCATTTCTGCGCATGCACAGCAGAAAATTGGCTAGAAATACACGAAATCGTGGTCCAATTTCCAAAATTTCTCAACGTATAGGAAATCGGGCATGGAAAAGTCGAATTTACGGTCGAATTTTACACCAGAAGTAGTCTTATGGCCATTTCTGCGCATGCGCACTAAGTGGCCAAAATGGTTCAAAACCCGACCAGAACTCAGGTTACGTACGAAACCGGACACAGAGAACTTAATTTTGTACAATGATAATGCCAGAAGGACAACTGTGGCCATTTCTGCGCATGCGCAATAGCAAATTAAGCAAAAAACAGCTGAAGCAAACTTGGCAAAGACGTGGTCCATATGCCAAAACTTCATGTCGAGAAGAAAACAAGTCATGTACAACTTTGCTAATAAACGTGCAGTAACATCACGTTAATAAAAGAATTAAACGTACTGTTACTTTGCCGCGGTAGGTTACGAAATGTTGCAGGCATTAATTTTGGCATACAGTGAAATAAAAAACAGCAAATATAAATGTAAAAAAACGATGAAGAGTTAGGCCTATAGGCGACGTAGTTGCACATCTAAAACTGCAAAAATTCACCATTTTGTCATATTTGTAATGTACTGTATCATCACTACATGCTCAGTAGAATGCTACTGGCACTGTAGTGATGGAACAGTACATTACAAATATGACAAAGCGGTGAATTTTGCGGTTTTAGATGTGCAACTACGTCGCCTATAACCGCTTTTATAAACGTCGTTTTTTACATTTATAATGAGTATCTGTCAGCTACGGCCTAGGACTAACCGCTTTTAAGCGTGTGTACTGTAGAGATAGACACTGATATGATAAGTGCAAGTTTGTGTCAGGAAATGACAGAATGTAGATGTTAAAGATTAAGGGCCCGTTTCACCAAACTTTAACCGGCGGTTAAAGCTGACTTAACTGGCCAATTTGATGAAAATTTGGTTAACTGCATTTCTCCAACATTTAACTGGCCATCAACTTGACATAAATTTGACCAGCCGTCAAAGCACAGTTAACTAGAATTCAAAAATGGTGGATGACGATCATTTGTTGTTGTTATTACACTTTTTGGACATAACTGAGATACGCAGCCAGTGTGTCATGTTGGTAAGGGTGCACACCTTTGGAAAGTTGAATGAGAAGAAGTTTCGTGAGCGTTTTCAACTTTCAAAGCGCGCAACATTTTTCAGTTGAATAGTCACTGTCAAACTATTTACCATGGCAAAACGTCAACTGACGCTGTTTGATTGCCAACAAGAAGAAAATAAGAAGAAGGGTAATGCCATGTATGATGTTTTGTGATGTTGATCATGTTGACTGCTTTTACTTGCCTCGATCAGAGGAGTGGAGAGGACCGCATTTGTTGCTCGCATACGGTTATTAACCAGTACCCACATTTCAGTGTTCGGAGGCGGTCCCATTGCCATTCTGTGATTTTTAACGGTTTTAGCGCACAATGCCTATAGCAGCTGATGTCTGTCGGAGACGGAGGTGGAGTTCGACATAGTACGAATTTTCCTTAACCATTGGATAGTGCAATCTTCTGGCTACATTCAGACCAAATTTCGTCCACCTAGTCCTAGCCGTCTTTTTAGGGTTCCACCTGGAAGACAGATATCCCCTACATAACAGCCCATATTTTGCGTTTTTTAACTGAATTCGACAGATTTTCAGGCCGATTATATCACAGTGGTTTAAGATAGACCTATAATACGTAAAATATTGTCTCCCAGTTGCAGTCCTACACTTTCGGCGAAAACTATAATGTACCCTGCAACGCGGTCTCTCTGCGATAGCTGAGCATCTTGTTAATACTCCAGTGGCAACACTGACACCAACTGCGCAGAGGCTTAGGTAAACTCTTTTCCTACACGGCTTTTGTCACGATGCACAGATGAGTATACGCACATGTACCACATTTTCACTTACTCAGTAAGCAGTGACCTTGTGAGTGACAGTCCTACAGAACTGAAGTGTTTAGGTTCTCCTTGCGTGCTGCAGTGTGTACACTCACCATATATACATTCACGCACCATGCAAACGCCATGTAGAAAAGGGTAGAACAAGAGCTTACACCATGTGATCAATACGCTCATCATGCAATACTTAATCCGCGATCATGTGATGCATCCAAACACCTCAGTTAGTTCAGTAACTTCAGTTAATGAACAATGATAGTAATTTGATATTCTATTGTAATAACTGCGATGCAAATACAGCATTCGCCACAACGTGAAAGCATGGCAGCCACGCCGAGTAGTAGATTAGTTAATGCAAAATTTGTGTTTAAGAAGACATCCCCACCAATCATTTATACAGGGACAGATAGGTGAATGAATGCCTTACAACTTTTACAACTTTATCGCTAATGGTTTTCACACACAGAAACTTTGTAGCAGACTTTCTTCAAATGAAGTGTGATTTTGCCAGGAAAACGGCCGTTTTGCACTTTTGAGCCCCCCTTTGGGGACTTAGGGACAACGTACGATGTTCGTCTTGGGCTCATTGGAAAGAGTGTAGTGGACTTCCTATTAGTGATAATTGAACTTTTTTCTCTACTTGTTATGGCTGAGACGCTACAAGCGAAAATAGACAGTAAATCGGCTATTTCGCTCCAACACGGTGACTTTGATCCAAAATTTCAGGTAGAAGGGGTCGCCCCCACCAATCATTTTTGCACGGTTAGTTAGGCCAATGAATGCCTTACAACTTTGCCGCTGACAGTTTTGCTGTGTAGCAAACTTTCTTCGAGCGAAGTGCGATTGTAGATAGAAATCGGCCGTTTTGCATTTTTCAACCCCCTTTGGGGGCTTAGGGGCAATGTACAATGATCATCTTAGGCTCATAGGAAAGCGTGTAGTGGACTTCCTATTAGTGTTAATTGAACTTTTTTCGTTAGGTTTCACGGGTCAGGTGCTACGAGCGAATATCTGTTCAAAATCGGCAATTTCGCTCCAACGGGGGCCACCTGACCCAAAATTTCAGGTAGAAGGGGTCGCCCCCACCAACCATTCATCTTCTCAGAAAACTAGGCTAAATGATCTTTCATATGGTATAAAAATCTGGACAGATCTTTCTTCCGTTTTGTCACAATCAACGCGTTTGACAGACAGACAGACAGACAGACAGACAGAGGGTCAGACAGCTTTCTCATCGCTAGACCGCGCCTGCATTCCATGCAGCGAGGTAAAAATTGTTCCTGAGAATGTGATTTAATGACATACTATGTATTATCAGAAACAGCTGGTATGTTGTATAAGAGTGCAAGTTTCAACCTGAACCAATGCTTCTTCTAGATGTGGATATTTCCTTTTTTCTCTCCCATTCACTGAGCATAGCTTTCCAGGGTCATCAAGCTGTTGATTATAAATAGGCTGAGTAATGGCTTGCAAGATTCTTCGCTCCATGTGCACAGGACGGGGATGTTTTATGTTCACCCTTCGATGATGACACACAGATATCGAGAAACATCGTGTGGCAAAGTCTGAAATTAAACCAATAATGAGCAGATCAGTTGTCACGGTTTGGAGGCAAATCTAAACACGATTTTATCACAAAATATCTTAACAGACAAATTCTGTATTCAGGCACACATGAGCAAATCATCTAATTAATATAGCATGATATGTGTTCACTAACACTGAAGTAAAGTATCCAACAGAAACATAACTGGCTGTTATCTAGGTTTAACTCCCATGAATATATTGCAATGGAATAACATATATTTTGGTACTCTTCTCAAACCGCAAAATTTTCACCGTAGCTACTGGACAACTATTGGATGAAAACACAAAAGGGGAAAAGCCACTGACGGAATTTTGAGGGGGAAAGGTGAATAAAAAATTTTGACCCCCTTTGGAGGTCATGGAGCCCCTAAATTTTCTCGCGTGTTAGGGGCCACAGGTGCCCTCATAACTGCCAAATACAAGAAACTCATCAGGAGACAAGATAGCGAACGTGAACTTTCTTTACCACGACATCGTACACGTACTACAAAATACAATAGACTCGTGCATAAATTCCACCACAGATTGACGCGGTTATGTGTTGGAACGCATGTTTACCAAACTCGGTGAAATAACGCAATGGCAATGTAACGGCCATTATGCCGTTCAATGTCATTCGAGGTCACCGATTTTGGTACCAATCGAAAGCTCGTATATGACTTCCTTTTAGTGATTAATACTAACTTACCTCCTATCTTGCACTATTTCCAAGTTATGGCTGATTATTCATCAAATTTTCGCTAGCGAGAGGGGAGTGCCTCACCTTAACACTATCGCTGGGGGTGATCCCCTGCCAATATCGCCATAAATGATATATTGTTAAAAACTACATTCTTTCACCTACATTTCTGCCGCACAAAGTATCCGTGTATCTTCAACCAATTTTTACCGTGCTGCATGGAATGCAGACGCGGTCTAGCGATGAGAATTCTGTCTGTCCGTCCGTCCCTCTGTCACACGCGTGGATTGTGACAAAACAGTAAAAAGATTTGTCCAGATTTATATACCATATGAAAGAACACTTAGCCCAGTTTTCTGAGAAGAAGAATGCTTGGTGGGGGCAGCCCCTTCTACCTGAAATTTTGGGTCAACCAGCCCCCTTGGAGCAAAATTGCCGATTTTGAATGGATAATCGCTCGTAGCGCCTCAGTCGTAACACCTAGCGAAAAAAGTTCCATTAATGCTAATAGGAAGTCCACTACGCTCTTTCCAATAAGCCTAAGATGATCGTCGTACGTTGCCCCTAAGTCCCCCAAAGGGGGTCTGAAAACGCAAAAATCGGACTTTGCTTGAAGAAAGTCTGCTACAAAGTTTGTTTGTGTGAAAACTGTCTGCGGCAAAGTTGTAAGGCATTCATTGGCCTAACTAACCGTGCAAAAATGCTTGGAGGGGGGCGACCCCTTCTACCTGAAATTTTGAGTCAAAGTGACCACGTTGGAACGAAATTGCCAACTTCCGATCTATTTTCGCTCGTAGCGCGTCAGGCATAACACCTAGCGAAAAAAGTTCAATTAACACTAATAGTAAGTCTGCTACGCGATGAACATATTCTGCTAAGGTGTGATGAATGTCGAAATAACAGTAGAAATAACTCAAGATAAATGTGTATTTATAGGAAAGCTGGCCTGCGTCCGTCGAGGTGATTGTCGTTATGAGAGTATAGAAGACAAAATATGGGTGCGTTGATAAACGCAGATTCCATATGGTAAAAATATTTAGTCTCGCGAGGTTGGTACGCTGTAATTCTAGCCACAGAAACTGATGGTTTCGAAATGTCCTGTGCATATTTTGGAAAAAATGGGTAGTCCAAAAAAGATAAACGTGAACAAATCGGAAATGCGTAAGTTTACGTTATTCCAAAATACCAGGAGCAGATGCGATGTCTCCGAGGGATACGAACGCACCCAATTTCTCAATTTCGATAAGCGGAAATCAGCCATTTTATATTCATTGTTCGCGAGTGTTCATGAGTGAATTGTGCGAGTTTTGTTTACGAACTTACAACAGCGATTTTTTCAACAGCATATATGAAGGTTCACATCTTTCAGTTGAATTTCAGCAGAATATTACGTTCGGCTGCCTATTGTCACTTGTGACGTGGGCCAACAGTAAACAGCAGACAATGAAATCCAGCACGGCCACGCAAACATCAGACGATATGGGTATACCATCATTATCATCATCATCATCATCATCTTTGTTTATACCTTCATTATCTGATATCGTGCATACTGTTATTCGCAAAATTGACACATTTGGTTGTGGTTCCAGCATAGAGAGATACAGCTGAAAGGCAGTTTGCCGCCGTTTTGTCATTTAAACCGTGCTGTGAGGCGAGCAGTTTCGCCACGTACATCAAATTGTTGTTTACTTGCACAGTGTCTCTATATCAGCAGTTGTGATAATATAGTTTAATGTAAAACAGCTGTACAGCGCAAACGTGACAGCAGGCAGAAAAACACTGCATTGCATGAGCGTGAACAGTCACTAGACACAGCACGACGTAAAGGTTCAGCAAATACAGCACGACGTAAACAACAACGTCAAGACACAGACGTAAAACAGCAGGAACAAACGGCAAATACAGCACGACGTAAAGGTCGACGTCAAGACACAGACGTAAAACAGCAGGAACAAACGGCAAATACAGCACGACGTAAACAACGACGTCAAGACACAGACGTAAAACAGCAGGAACAAACGGCAAATACAGCACGACGTAAACAACGACGTCAAGACACAGACGTAACACAGCAGGAATAAACAGCAGATACGGCACAACGTAAACGACGACGTCAAAATGCTGAATATAGACAGCAAGAACAAATCAATGATACTGCACGAAAAAGATTTCAGCATGACTGTCACAGTGTGGCAGATCTTATACGTGATTTTCATGCAGCAGTTGAAACAGGTCCTGCGTTTGTCTGTAATAATAATAATAATAATAATAATAATAATAACCACGACAATGTTTATGGTGCTGTCATCATGACATAGTCATTGCGAGAGTTCACTCGGTTCATTTGATGAATGCAGACTGAGCGCCGGGTGGC
>Ga0049105_1000730_pt1 | contig 12556 bp, 6 predicted proteins | sample WorMetvaBAHAMAS1_FD_61260 | JGI IMG/M metagenome (GOLD analysis project Ga0049105, IMG submission 61260) | Worm MetaG Olavius vacuus BAHAMAS.1 | ecosystem: Host-associated > Annelida > Digestive system > Unclassified | place: Germany: Marburg | collected 2013-04-09 | reverse complement strand
CTTGTAACAGTGTTAAATAACGGAGACTTCGGCTTTCCATACTGTGCTACTCCCGCGTTTTCCACCCCTGCAGTCTGGTGCCACGTTTTCCAGTCCCGCGTTTTCCACCCCTGCAGTCTGATGCCGCGTTTTCCAGTCCCGCGTTTTCCAGTCCCGCGTTTTCAGTCGCCCCGGAGTTGAGACCAAGTTTACCTTATCTATGCCTGTTTTCAAGAAAACAGTTAATTTTATTATTGCCAAGAATTTAGTAATAAAATATTTATTCATTTGCATTTTTATGTTTACGTACCATTTTATTTTATTTTTTGGTGAAAACAGGAAAAATCATGATTCAGACGAAAAACTGACAATTTCGGTAACGAGTTCTAGCTTTGCTCGCGGGCTTCCAGTTGCTAGAGATTGGAGTACGCATACACCTGCTTGCGAAATTCTACATCCGCCCGTGCTACAGATAGCAGGATAAAGCTGTACCGACGAGGAATCCCTACCGCTGCCTGAAAGCGAGCTCTTCGTCAAGCAGTTTGACGCTCTCCAGCTCTTCAAATTCCGACTCGAGGGCGACGAATACAGCGGCTCCTACGAGCAAGTAAGTAAGAGTGCTGAATATCAGCGCCACCGTTCGCACGTTCTGCTTTTTGAACAACATCGTGGACGACCGAACAACCTCTGATCATTGCCGCACCGGCTGCTGCATCAACAATCCGTTTCTACACGGTGAGTCATAAATTTACCGGACATCTTATATTTCAACAGAATAACTTTCTGTATATGCAGTGTAACTTTGTCAATATGCCGTTTATTTGCAGTTTTATACAAACATTTCCCGGTCAAATTATGAGAAAATGCTGCATGAAGTGTTCCCTAGTTTACTGTGTAATGTTTGTGTCAATGTGACGTGACGGCATTCTTTACTTGTTGTAAAATGGTTTTCACCGAAGAAGATAAAGTTGTTAGGCATTTTTCACGGAGAATGACGAAAACGAGCACCTTAGTTTCCGCGAATTTCACGGACGGTAAAATCTTACTAAAAGAACGCACCCAAACGATCAAAAACAAAATAAAAATTATATATTCTAGGAGTACCCGTACATAATGTAGGCAACTAGCTAATTAGTAAGGAAGAGATCTCGGGTTCGAATCCCAGTGGCGCCAAAAACGGCCAAATAATCTGAGAAAAAGAAGTGAAGGGCAGTGATGGAATTTGTAAATATTTGCCAGATTTGAGTTTCTATCTTATGCTTATTTATGAGTTCGTTTGTTGTTTCGGTTTGTATTGATCGAGTTACAACATTGTATGGCTACCTAGCGCCGATATATTTGCCCGTGCTATTTGTAATTGGTTGTACTTGGTCTGCGTGCCAATACTGGTTATTTGTGTTGCATTATATGTAGTGCTGTCCTGCGTGTCAGCTTGTGGTTGATGTTGTCCTTTGTAGCGGTTTGAATACGATTGTAATAAAGTAGATTATTATTATTATTATTATTATTATTACTATTATACTTCTCATCGGCAAGAAACTACTACTGCCACTTCTACTACAGTGTTTAGCAAAAAAAGAGAACAAAATGTTTTTTGTAATATATCCTATGAAACTCATCAAGCGATATTGGCGAAATTTGGTACACCGTTTCCTGAACAAATTTGCTGCAAAATGATGTAAACGCTTTCCACCTCACCTGAACAATGTCTCTACACTACCTTGTGAAACTTGAAATGCTCATTGCGCACGTGCAATGTACTATTGTTACCAGTTAATTGTTACCAAAAGAAACTCCAAAATTTATCGCTCTGCAACTGTGGTGTCCAAATTCGCTAGATGTGAATCCAGTTCATAACAGCATGTGGGAAATATTGCAAGAGAAGGTGTACAAAACACTCATCACTGATCTGCAGCTATACCGCGACGACGCCATTGACGAATGGCTGCCGCAATGACGACATGATCCAGCTTGGCCCACTCCGTTCTCAGTCGCTGTTTCAGTTCGTCCAGATCACGGATGCGTACTTTTACCCCTGCTCTTGCAACAGTCCTCACATGCTGTTATCAATCGGATTTAAATCTGAAGAATTTGGAGGCCACGGTTGAGGTGGGATGTATTTTGGAGTTTCTTTCTGTTACAACTCAATGGTAGCACTTGTCTGACTAGCATTTCAACTTTCACAAGGTAGTGTATAGACATTATTCAGGCGAGGTGAAAAACGTTTATATGATTTTGCAGCATTTTTTAGGAAACGGTGTACTAAATTTCATCAGAATCGCCGCCCGAGTTTTATGGAAGATATTACAAAAACATTTTGGTCTCTTTTTTTCTGAACACACTGTATAATCACCACCACCACTGTGGCGCCACTACTGGCAGAGTTGCACATTTTCATGAAAATTTTTCACGTTGAAAATTTCGCTGAAAGTTTCATTAGAAATTTAAATGCAAATTTCATTAAATTTATATACATTTCACGACGTCTTTTTGGTGTACCTAATAAGTGAATAGGTATAGGCTTACCTGTATCGTTTTCTCGTTTCAGTATGTAATGCACCTATGATCTTAAACTGTAAAAGGCGCACTAGAAATTTGATGATGATGATGATGATGTGTGTTTCTAACTTACTGTATGTACTTGATTAAAGTTCATGTGACATAAATAAATCAGTCGGTTATAATGTACTTGTAATGTAAGTTGTTAATTTTACTGAGAATGATAAAAACGGCTTTGAAATTTTAAAAACATTAAACTTATGAAAATTTCAAAGTTGAAGATTTAATCCGGCGTATCTTACTACCGGTACCACAAAAAAGTAGTAGTTGCGAGCCTGCGATAACAGCTGCACAACGGCGACAGATTAATAATTTATTAGGCGTCAAACCAAGACATTAAGACCATCCAAGTCAGTAGAAACAGTAAAGATGGCGAAAAAATGTACTTACCAGAATCTCAAAGGTCGGTCTTTCTCCTCTAGCGTGCCTTTTCGTTGTATCAATAGGTATAATTTCTACAATGTGTACATGTCCTTACAAGACCTTCTTGACTTGTCTTCCAACCGTTCCGTGTATCGTATCTTGCATCTGTGCAATCTGGAGCACTTGATTGACTAAACCGATAGCAGCCGTCTCACAGGAACATGGCGCCATCGCACGCACATTGCGTCAAAACAGTTCGCGGCGTTAGAACTTTCGCAGAATTGAGGCAAGTGCTCAGCAAGCCGGGATGGTGTATCCCGTTACCACAAGGCGGTGGGTAGGCAGCGCTTATCGGATCACAATCGGTGCTGGAATGTGGCGTAAAACGAGCCGACGCGGCGACGAGGTCATGTTGAGAATAGCAGGCATCAGCCTAGTAGCATCATAACATCATTATCACGCCGTTTGTGGCCCGTTCGTGTAGGCCTACTACGTGCATCTCGCCTCGTTACAAGACCACGTGTGCAGTCGCTCACCGTGCCATACGGTAGGTACTTCCCGTCCAGGGAGCGGACGCCGAGAGCGCCGGCCGGTCGAGCAGCGCGGCGTGGCGGGCGTCGGCGAGTGTAAAGGCGAAGACGTCGGGTTCCAGCTGTAAGACCGAAATTGTAACGTTACGGAACCACCTTTACGTCTGTATAAAGCGCTCATGCGGTGTTTTTACGATTTTCTTAACTGACGTAGAGAGATGCCAGGCACGTTCTCACAGCTCAACACTTCAGTGAAATTCTCCAACTTTTTCAGTCTTGTGTTCTCGAACGGACTCTACCAGACTCATGTTCCTCCGAACGCTTGAGGAGTGACTGCACCACTGTGCAATGTTGAGTAGTAACCCGTTACGATAACGCGCTACTTTTATAGTAACGAGTAACTGCAACGAGTTAGAATTCTGGCCTCGCAAGTACAGAGGCGCCGGAAGCAAATTGAAAGTGGAGGGGCACGATTTAATTTTTTTACTGTGCCCCCACTTTTCTGCAGTGCCCCTCCAGTTTGGGGGGGGGGGGCACTGCGCACACCAGGGGGGGCAGAAAGATGTGCAGTTATAGTTCGTTACAGCACATCAGTAGGCCATTCAGACGTCAGTGTTGCTTATTGCTGTCACCGATAATGAAATAATGTATATTTCCGGGGATAAAACAAGAAATGTGTCTATACGTGACAGTCAACTCTGTGACGCTGACAGAAAAACGTCACGGAGAGGACACTGTCACATAGAATATGCCATTCAGAACTGCAACATATTTGTATTTATATTAATATTTGTTGAGAAAACACGGCATAATAAACATTGTATTGTTTTGCTGAGGTAGCAGCAAGTGTCCTTTGTTATGAAAGGTTACTTTTTATGTCATTTGTCACTCAGTGTGTCACCTCCGTGATATACATGACGTCGTTGCTTACTGCGTAACATAGTAAAATAACATAACATAAGTTTTTTTGTATAAATTTTAATTCTTATGCATTGCTGACTTACATACAACTAGTTTATAGTGAGTAATTCAATATGAAGGCGAATATTGCATTTTTAGAGCAATTTGCACAAGTTATAGCTCAGCTCTCGCAGAGAAACCGCGCTACAGAGTGAGAGTTTTGGTCGAAATATAAGTGGTAGTCCTTTGGCAGTGCCTGTCAATAATGCAGTCGTTCTTAGTATAGCCTCTGCGAATATCGCCATAAATCATGATGCTAAAAACTAGATTCGTAGGGATATATTTTTGTCGCCGACATTGTGGGTCTGTCGTCAACCACTTTCACATAATCGGCCCCAAAGCTACCGAATTCGGTGAAATAACGCAAAATAAGAGCTATTATGCCGGTCAAGGTCATTCAAGGTCATCGATTTTGGAACAAGTCAAAAGCCCATATGCGACTTCTTTCTTTGGATGGGGTAAGTTTGGCTCAAAATTTCAGATAGAAGGAGCGTTCCCCACAGACTAATCATCGTGTGGTAAAACTACATGAATCAACTTTTCATACGGTATAACAATACTGGCAGAATTTGCTTTCGTTTTGTCAGTATGCACGCTTTTGACGGACATATAGCGCAATGCCGCGGCTGCATAGCTGCCGCGTGATAAGAATTGATTGAGATTACACTCAAAACCGCCCGCAGTTATGGAAATCCACAAACTTAATCCTACTGTCAGCAGGCTCCACAGACCGAATGTCTCCTTCATGTATAAGCAGTCAGTATCCTACATGGAATTACAGTAACGATTTTGCTTATTACTTAGTGGTACCTTTCTAGTAACAAATACAATATGAACTAAGAAGTGAAATTACGCTATGCTCGTCAAAAATGCAAGTAATTCACCGCTGGGCATTTTCAGTTGCTCCAACCCGGTGCCCCTTCGTGCCCCCCACACACTCGAAAAGTGGAGGAAAGTGGAGGGGCACGTGTCCCCCTCGATATATGGCTCCGGCGCCTCTCTCGCAACATAAGCCTATGTCTGTCCGTCTCTCCGTCTGTCACACTCGCGAATCACACCTAAACGGTTCAAGATATTGAAATATGCTTTGCAGAACACTGTAGAATGAAATCTTTAATTTTTTAGGCCAATGTGAATTTAGGGGTTCTCCACGAACGAGTGTTTTGAGAAGCACTCCCTGTCGAAGATTGGCGATAATTGATGCGCACGCTTATCGCACTTATATTTTTACCAAAGCTTGCCCACGTTGCAGCGCCGTTTGTCTGCGATAGCTGACCTACTTGTTATCATGTAGCCGCCGATGAGCTTAGTCAGCTTACCTCTCCAAATGGCGGCAAGTTCCGTTGAACGGCGTTGATGTATTATCGTATAGGTATGTGGACGTATATACTTAGCAAAGTAAGTTGTATCCGTAGTAAAACAAACTAATTTTGATTGGAAACGTTCAATATGTTTGATATTATCGGAACTCTTCAGAAGTATTTCGCCCGCGACCCGTACAATCTCAGCAGTGGAGTGGCACTTCACTTCAATGTAAGTTAGTGACAGCCATATTTGGTGGTAAGCTGATCGTAGGAAGTGTTTTGCTGCCAGTGCTGTCCCTGTGTTTGAACCGTCAAAACTCTCTCCAGATCCGCTGCTGCGCTGACACCATATCGTCACACTCAGCGACAGACTCTAGTGCTCACAACGTAGCATAATGTGCCTACCAGCTGCAGCAACCGAACCGACTCGCTCTGAGTAACGCTGATTGTAGGCCTACTACAGTCTGAAACTCATCTTGTGAGGTTCTCTGACCGTGTCAACGTACAATCTACAATGTTCTCTTGACTACTTTCTCGTTCCGTCGCACAGCGGTGTCTTCAGAAATTTAGTAACGGTTGGTTAGTGAACAGACTATAACGTCCCAATCGACACTTCATAGTTAATTTCGGAGCCAAGTCTTTCCAGCAGGGCTGGAAAAAACTAGGGGTTTTTTAGAAAAAGTTTTTAGGTTTTAGGTTTTAGGGTTTTTAGGTTTTTAGGTTTTAACCTACAAAGACGGGACACAAAATTGTGACCCGGAAATTCACGAAGAATATCTCATACATGATACACCCATTCCCCCTCCACGTCATTTAGGCCTATAGCCATCTGCAGACTACAGCATAGCTATAAACACAACTAATTAGACTAAAAGACAACCATTTTCTGCTGTGACAGTCAGTCTAATATCTGGATTTTTGAGGTTTTAAGGTTTGTGTAAAAAACTTTAAAATCCTGGGTTTTTACAACCCCTTTCTACAGCCCGGCTTTCCAGGCAATCAATGGTACTGACAACCAAACGCAAAACAACCAAGAATGCAACACAGAAAACAATACAGAATGCTGTACAGGGACATGTATTGAGTGTTGAATTTTATGCTATATTAACTCCTTGTTTATTACTTGTGCTTTAAAGCTGAGTTATGTCAGCTTTTAATAAACGAATGATCTTTATTCGCCAGTGTCAATAAGAACCGGTAGCAATGAAATCTTAACTAACTTAACTAAATACAATTATAAGTACTGAATACTGCCAATGTTAACATAAACTTGGACATATTATGTTGAAATAATACAACAGGCTATTACAATTCAGAACTTTATTTTCAAAATTGATTCGTCTTTTTTCAATCTTTTCATTGGCGGACTTGGGATGGCGGACATTAAGTGGCAGGTCTATGGGGCAGACCTAGGGTGGCGGACCTAGTGACGGAATCAAAAAACATGTCTGTGTATCTTGTTCAATTCAAAGCAATCAAGTTGAATATAGATGTAACAAAATGGAGCATGATAATACTGTGTTTCGAAAATTTAACTTTTGGCGCTATTATTAATTGGTCGGGTCGGGTCGGATCACAAAAAATGGACCCGATACGTGATGCTACAGGGATGACAACGTGTTAAAACGTGCCGCTCTCAAGCTGCTTGATGAGTCATCAAATCACACCAAAAACGAAAGCGTAGCGTCGACCAAGTCTCGGCTGTGTCTGTAGCCTGGTGGGTGGGACAAGTTCTAGATTTCTGACACAAAATCATTAGGCCGTCTACTCGCAAGTAATTTATGCAGTTTGTATGATGCAACTACACAAGCTGAGTCATCAATGAACAGGGGAGGGGAGTCGGTAGTCCCCGGAGCCGCCGTCACCAAGCCGCCGCCGCCAGTCATTTGTCAAGTCGGAGTCAGTCATATTTACGTGACTGAGTCTACGCCTCAAGTCATATTCATACCAACTCGAGTCAGTCATATTTGCAGTGGCGGCGGCGACTGTAGAAAATTGCAATGAATGAGCTATTACAATTCAAAACAAAATTCGGTTCCTTATATAGCCAAATGACAAAATAAAACATGTTGCTGGTTTCACAGTTTAACTTTGTTTACTGGTACGACATTGTGCTAGTGGTGCTTACGAGAAGCGAATCATCTGTCCTGTCGATGTTGAGTGCATGTTTTACATAACTGGGCATTTTTTAAACGGGAAACAGAGTTCACTGAGTGCACAGTCGGCAGACAAACTGTCGTTTATACATGACAAGTTCTTCCTCCTGCCTAAGTAATTGGACGACGTGAGTAGGCTTACAACAAAACTGTGCAGTTCATATTTGGTTGCGCACTCCATGGAGTTATTAGAACCAAACCAATGCGTTCAAGCATACTTCAAAAATTTTCAATCATCCAAGTCGTCTGATATAAATGTAAAAGCTTGCGGATGTGATTCGTTATACCGTACAATCACAAAATTTTCATTTTTTTGCTGTTTTAGAGCGATGACTGTGAAACTGTTTTATCACATAAGTTTAACAAATGATAGGAGATCTCTACTCGATCTGTACGCCTTTACGAACGTGTTTAAGTTTCTAGTTCAACCGTTCCCGAGATATGGAGGGGGTCCCAAAATTCTAAAAGTAGGTAAAATAACGTGACCACTTCCCCACTCTCTGACGTATTTTATATGTTTCGTTAGTACCCTTCAGGCAAATCTGCATTCCAAATTTGAGATTTCTAGCTTCAACAGTTCTCGTGATACTTATATATATACGGAGTCCCAAAATTCTCAAAGTAGGTCTCATGACCTCCTCCCGGCTCCCTTTGACCCAATTTTGCATTTTTCGTTAGTGCCTCTCGTGATCAACATCAATCGTGCCAAATTTGTAGTTTCTAGCTTCAACCATTCCCGATATATGGAGGATTGGAGGGGGTCCCACAATTCCAAAAGTAGGTCACGTGACCCCTTCACGACCGCCTTTGACGGTGAATAAAAGACTATCATAGCAGTTAAACTAGTGCTGGATGGGACCTCACCACCCCGCTGCACAACCTGCACAGCAGCCTTCATCTAGGCAAATCCGGACCAGCAGGTCGCCATGGGAACTGGCCATTTTGACCGGCGGTAATGACGTCATAGCGGTTGGAAAGGAAACAAAATGAGGTCATTAACGGCTAATTGACGTCGCTGACAAGACAGACGACATTCGACTGTCTGACAAAAACACAGCGAAAACGTCCTCTGAATCTTTTATCGATGTTATATGTCAAACGCAATAAAAAAAACCGAGAAAATCAGACACAGCTGCATTTTACACGATTTGTTACGCAAAACTACAGCACACACAGATCACAAAAACATTTTAAACATACATGAATTGCTGCGTAAACCATTACAATAAACCGGTACAAAAGAAATCACCTACTGAAATGTGACAATGTTCGATCAAAACGTCCATATTTTTAATGGTTCAACAGAGTACGGATTAAAATATTATATTAACAAGATATATAGACCGTAATACCGGTATTCATAGAATACCTCAGGTAGTTTAATTAAACCTTCTGAAACAATACTGCTGTATACAACTAGTTTTCTACAAAATATCGAACGTTGCTCGTCATGAAATTGAAACATGAACTGAATACCGAATGCGTCGTTGCTTATTTACGACAGAATATTTGCTTCGAACAGTTTAAACGGCAACCAAAAACATACATGTTTACGAGTTAACTGACCACGGTACATAGTGAATGTTTTCTTTATATTCGCGCCTTAGAAATACTCCTACTTACTTACTTAGTCACTGTAATTCATTCATTCGTTCACTCATGCATTTAAATCATGTAAGAAAACACTAAAAATTAACATTCAGCAAAGAAACAGATTACAGAGACAGACAAACACACAGACAACCGCTATAGTAGTAGTATTCAACAATCAACAGAAAAGTTCATGAAGCCCGAGATACGAGGAAATTTGACGAAGTTTTAACGTCACACTGTGCAGTAGGCCCATACTGCGATCACTTGAGTTTGCTGACAAGGACACGAGTTACTGTAGTATTAACTGGTCTTTTAGAACTCTGGAATGTCCATCCCACGCACGGTGAATCACAATTTACAGCTCGTCAAGGCCATCAGCTCTCACCGATCCACCTGGACTCGATTTCCGCCGAGATTTACGCTACTCGTTGGCCAGGTTGCTCCAGTACTTCCTTTCTCCGTCCTAAATGTTAGCACGTCTGCACTCGGAGTATATAAACGGGTCGGTGGGTGGATCTGCAGTGCACGACGTCGAAGGTGACTTCTTTACGTTTTGCGTACTAATTTTGTGACATCTTTGCCTGATCTAAAGTCTGTAGTAAGTAAGTAAGTAAGTAAGTAAGTAAGTATCAACTTATACACGGCGTATCAAAAAAATAAGAAGTCACCAGTGCGCCGCGGTCTCAGACAAACAACAGTAGTGACGTAGTGGTAGTCGTAGTGGTGATGGTAGTAATGGTAGTTATTGTTGCTGGTCTGTTGCTCTGCTACAGTTAGAGTGACTGTTCTATGGAAGTGGGGGTAAGACTAATCGGAATTTATCCCCCTTTAACGATAGCTCCCAAAAAACGAAGCCTTTCAGAAGTCTTTCAGAAGGTTAAACATTTTTAACTTGTTAAGATAACCTAACTGCACTGGCCTATATACTGATAGCGGTGACTCACGCTTACTTCGTCAATGTCAAAACATGTCTTTTCTGAACAGAAGGTGTCCTCCACAGCCCCTCATCCTGGATCCGTGCTGCAGTTTTTCTGCTTTGCCAACAAAAACCAAACATTTCAACTTTTCTTACAAATACCATCACACACAAACCATTTTAGTTCATCACTTGTTCCGAGCGATGACCTAACAAAACGGTTCTGTCTGACCGTCCGACCGCCCATCCATCTACATTTTTGTACAACTTTGTTTTGTGGGTGGATGTCCATTAGTTGTATCCTGTAAAAAAATCGAAGACATTCGATTCCGGGTCATGTGATATTCCATATTACCTTTGTTCTCGTTTCTGTTCTATAATTCTGTTCAAATTTACGTCTGAATTCGTACCGTAAGCCTGACTAGTAGCCATGACCAACAATGTTATTGTCATGTGCTTATTACTGACACCCAGGAGTGTAGAGAAAAGCTTGGTATTCTCCAAGTTAGGCCTGTTGCAGTTACAATCAAAGTTATTAGTCGAAGCAAATGCGTCCGGCATGTCTGTCATCTTCACTCGTTCTATCAATTCTACTTTTAGCAAAGCATAATAGGTTGTCCGGCTTCGTATTTTTCTTTCAGATGTTCACTCGTCAAGTTGCAGGCGTAAAATTACATCCATACTCTCAACAACAAACGTAACATCGCTCTGCGATGCAGCTATGACACTGTCTTGCATCATTATTATCAGCATCATTCGTTTATTACATTTATTTATCAAATTTTATTTGTTAAATTAAATTTAAAATTTTATTTATTTATTTTTATTTTTTAATAAAAATTTATTTAATTTAATTTATTAAATTTAAATTTATTAAATTTCATTTATTGCGACATGGCTTTTTGCAGTTAAGCATACATGTAATGTACGCATATGACTGATACTGACATGTGACATGTGTACGCATAATAAAATGTAATCAAATTTAAATGTTGATTTATAATGGTCTCTACAAAGGAACAGTCACTCGGTCATTGGCAAAAGGAGTGCGTTTTCAGCAAGCGGCGGAACTATGGAACGAGGGCAGGTTGTTCCGGAAACGCAAAATTATTGAGTTTTTCCTAGATCCCCTTTAGCACCCCAAATCTGAAATGAAACTACACCTACGAGTGACCCCCGCAGCCAAAATCCTGGCCACGCCTACGCTTAAAAATAGTTATACACACAGCCAATCATTGGCGCGTATAAACACACGCCGCAAACTGCGCCAAATTGGCTGTACAGCACTTCATTCATGGTCGTGTGACGTGCAACAGCCTTCATCGATTCACTGCGGCAGCCTAGAGTACACTTACATACAGCAGCTGGTCGCACTTGCTATGACGTACGTCATGGGCGATATTGCCCGCCGGCGGCTATCATACAGCACCTAAGCACCTGCAATGACTCATCGTGTCTGTTGAGACCTGTAGGCCTACGCACCGTTGCCGATTTTCTGTGCCAGTTCGCAGAAGATGCGCTGCTCGGCAGCTGCTGTTGCTTGCAGCCTACGTACTTCGCCATCCCTGCCCGCATCCGTCAAAGTCTGCCCGACTTTCCTACCTCGTTGTACGCCAGTGATGTGTAGCAGTAAGTTGTAGCAGTATAACGCTGGCAACGAAATTTACAATATCGTTAACGCAGGTCTATTCTCGGAAATAATTTAAATTGTAGGCTAAAAATTACAGACTACACTGAAGAAGCTAACTAGTCTAAGTCTAAAAAAAATCTACAATGCGTTTTAGAATTCAGTTTTACAATTAGATCTTATTATTCAGCAAAATATGAAAAGAGAATTGCTACCATTGTATAAGACGTTGATAATATCATTTAAGGTGTTTACTGTGAGCAGATATTGATGATGAACTCCAAAATCATAGGGTACAGGTAAAGGTAAAGGTAAACGTGGATTTGTGCGCCTCGTCGTGAACGCACCTCTAAGGCGCTCAGGTATAGCACGCGTTCTCAAGGGATCTCACAGTTTTACCTGCACACCCCGCGTTCATCCGCTAACGGAATGAACCATACCTTCCTTTGCCTTCCCAGCCGAAGCTGGTACTCATTTACCGACCCCGGAGGGATGGAAGGCTGAGTTGGCCTTGGGTGGCTGGTTGGTTACATACTGAAATAGATGTCCGGCACCGGAAATTGAACCCG
>Ga0049105_1000729_pt1 | contig 12557 bp, 11 predicted proteins | sample WorMetvaBAHAMAS1_FD_61260 | JGI IMG/M metagenome (GOLD analysis project Ga0049105, IMG submission 61260) | Worm MetaG Olavius vacuus BAHAMAS.1 | ecosystem: Host-associated > Annelida > Digestive system > Unclassified | place: Germany: Marburg | collected 2013-04-09 | reverse complement strand
TACCTCACCTGAATAATGTCTCTACACTACCTTGTGAAACTTAAAATGCTCATCTTGCACGTGCTACCATCGAGTTGGAGAAAAAAAACCTATAATTTATTCCACCTTAACTGTGGCCTCCAAATTCGCCACATTTGAATCCAGTTTATTACAGAGTGTGAGGAATATTTACGAGAAGGTGTTTAAAATGCTCATGACTGATCTGGACGAAATGAAACAGCGTTTGAGAATGAAATGGTCCAAGCTGGATCATGTCGTCATTGCGGCAGCCATTCGTCAGTGCCACTCAGTAGCGTTGTCGATAGATCCAGATCGGTGATGCATGATTTGTACACCTGCTCTCGCAATATTTCTACACGCTGTAATAAACTGAATTCAAATGTAGCGAATTTGAAGGCCGCAGTTGAGGTGGGATAAATTTTGGAGTTACTTTCGCTGACAACTCAGTGGTAGCACGCGCGCGATGTGCATTTCAAGTTTCACAAGGTAGTGTAGAGACAATATTCAGGTGAGGTGGAAAACGTTTACACGATTTTGTAGCAAATTTATTCAGCAAACTATGTACCAAATTTTGTCCGACTCGCTTGAGTTTTGTGGGAGATATTACGAAAAACATTTTGGTCTCTTTTTTCAGGACACATAGTGTTAGTATCTGTTAGTGTATTTACAATGTAATATAAAATCGAGTAAGCTAATGTTTTAGGCGAATGTCTGCGTTTTGGCATTTTTGTGCAAGTTACTGAAAAATGCTATTAGTACGTCAATAGGAGATGGTCGTGCCTCATGTATGTACATGTTACCCCTTTTAGGACGCAGCTCGGTGATAGATTCGCTGATGCAAAATATGGATGAATACTGATGCAGTTGTACTATGCCATAGCGATGGCCGAATGACCGTCAGTTGTTTGCATGTGAATGGCAGCGCGTTATCGCGATGGCCAGACCGCATCCCTCCCAGTCGTCCCGCCTGCTGCAGCTGCTGCTATCTCCGTCACACACGCGTCTGTCCGTCGGTCCGTGGGCCGGCCGTATCGATCGGCGCCCGGCCCGGGGCTATCGGGCCCGTCGACCAACCGTCGGCCGCCATCGATCACCACCGGCCTCCCCGCCTCGCCCGATAAGCATTTATAATTCGCCGGGCGGGCGAAGGGGGGCGGCGCCTCGGTTGCAGCGGCTGTAGCAGGCTCATCGACGACGACGACCGCGCCGTCAGTCGCAAACGACGCCAAGTGTTTGGAGCTGATAAGGTGAGTGAATGCTTTCGCTTGCGCTATCTTCTCCCTGCGGCGCGCCACCGCACCGGCCTAGCTTCCACGGACCGTCCAGTCCACCATCCCGACTATCGCACCGACTCGACGCGTGCGACACGACCGCTACGCGACACGGACGCCGGCCGACCGCCAAGATTAAGATTAGTCGGCGGGACTGGACGGGACCGCGGTGGACTGCATGGCGGCCGATTATCTCCATTAGTCGTCCGTGTTACGTCGCGTTCGGAGCGTCGCGGTAAACCGGTCGAATTGGCGGCTATGTTGCAGAACAGCGGCCCCGACGTTGCGGCGACATTAACCCATCAGGAAACCTAGGGTTAAGGTTAGGATTAGTGTTGGAATAGTCCATGAGTAACCCTGCAACGTCTGGACTCCTGTAGGGTTAGCGGATAGCGGCTGTGTTGCACAGCAGGGTTCCCGACGTTGCAGCTTTACGTATGGGCTATTCTGACATCAACCCTGACCTTAACACTAATTCAAATCCTAATCCTGACCCTAACCCTAGGTTTCCCGATGGTCAGCGCCACTGCAACGTCAGGACCGCTGTCCTGAAACGTAGTCGAATTGACTGTATAGCTATAACTTCTTTTACTCCTTCGCAGCGATCGACAGTGAAACTAGCGAACCGTTTACCGTACATCCACGAGGACAGCGATTATGTAGTCTCTGCAAACCGATGTTGTGCTAGTCAGCTTCAGTCAACCGTATAGCGCTGAACTGAGTAATCTGGGCCGGACTTTCTGCGGTTTTGGCGGCGGAGGTAACGACGTGAGAGGAAGGTCTTGGTCCGTACGTTGGCATAAATTCTGGCGCGGATTTGATCTGCGATATCGTTAACAAGGCGCGGACTTTGAGAGAATTAGTCACGCGGCGTCGTGCCACAAGACTACGATAACGCGTTTTGCAACCGGAAACGCGTGACCCGACACGCACGTCGCCGTAGAGTTGTCACACTTGCCATAGAGTAAACCGGAAGTATATATGACGTATCAATGTTAGACGGCCGTGAGCGTTGCCAATGGCGATTGCTTCGCTGACGTCACTTCCGGTGGCTCGGAAGACCCTCTTAACAACAGAAGGTATAGTATCTGCGACGTGTCACGCCGGCGAGTTGACCGAGACTAAGCGAAGCGAACAACATTTACTTGTTGTTTAGAGGTCACTCCCATTAGGCAGATTTTTTTTATTTTTTTTTGGTTCCCAGCATCTCTGAAATCTAAAACAGCATAAGGGTGTAGTCGTGGATTAAAAAGCGTGGAACTATAGCCTAAAACTGAACCAAAGTATCAGGAACAGAAACACCTAGCAATACTCAAACATTTCGCCATATCTTCCGTAATATTTACAGGGGTGAAAAGTGCGAAATTTGGCCTCGATTTATGACCCTAGATGTCTTTGAGACACCACAGTTTCGAAATGGGGCAAAATATCTGCAATCTGCAACACAACAAAGATGCGCGACCTGCAATGTCATCTCTAATTTGGTACGGTTATGGCTACAGAACTCTGATGATTAAAAGTGACGGAAAAATGAACGCAGCCGAACGGATAAATCGCTATAACTTATCCGTGCCTGCAGATTAGAGATTAGAGATTAGATTAGAGATAGTGAAACTCATCTCGATGAATGCACTTTTCGAGCGGAATCGAATTCGTATAGTCTGCTTATATTGGAGACACAGACACGTGATATTTACTACCGGCAGTTAAAACACATTTACTTGCTTAGCGTTACCTAGTTTTATACACATTTTACTTCACTTTCGTTTTAGCTCAGCTGGTTGAGCTAATAGTATTAGTAACAATAAGCAGGTCAAAAGCTATTTGTCTCTGTTTTATATACATCTTTTATTCACCAAAGAACTGGTAGCAAAGTAAAGAAAAAAACACAGGAAACAAACTCAAATAAACTTGACTAACATGCAATTGTACCCAAATTTCAAAGCACAACCAGGATTAAAAGTTATCAAAAAAATAATATAAATAGCATTACGCAACTGACATGCAGTGTTAATATTAGTTCCACATTGTTTGAAAATGTTATGTAATTGTCGACGCGCATCATTCGCGAACAGCGTACACAGAATATTTTCTGGCGGGATAAACTTCTGCAAAAAACTAGCAGTTTTGTGTCTCTCTGTCTCTATTTCTATGTTTGTCTGTCTGTTAACAAGGGCCTCACGCACAAATCATATCCGCGCCACGCAGAGTTGTACTCCTACATGCACAGACGTACTGATGAACTCTCATCACAAAAAAGTCCAACAACTAGATCAGTCTGACCTAGTTTACTGGGTATATAGGTCGTCTTGTGCTGCCAGCTGAGCGTCACAGACCATGGGCTGCTTGTGTACACCTTTATATTTATATTCTCAGCTGTCGTTCTGCTGACAGTTCTTAGCTCTCGACACAGCGCGCTCGAACACTGTCAAGTTTGGCTCACGGGCTTTCTGCTCCTTCCCGCTTCCTGGAACACTCTACCAGCCCATCTCTGTCTCTGGACTGCTTCAGAAAGTATCTGAAGACACGTCTGTTTTGTGCTTAGTTGGGATTGTTGCCAGAGGCGCCTCTGTGGCGAATCTCGTTAATTGTTGCCTCTCTGAAATGGCTGTTCATATGTTTTTGTTGTTTAATGTAAAGCGCTGGGAAGCTACGATTGAGCAGCGCCATTCATAGCAAATTTAAGTGACGATGATGACGATTAATCTTCTATGCGAAAACAAAAACTAAAGAAAATAAATAGTTTCGCACACGTCCGTTGTGTGTGTGCTCTGTAAGATCATCGCAGATCAGAGAGATACATCGACAATGATAGAGATGGACACAGCAGGCGCCGGTTTACTATCGAGTCCAGCAGATGTGTTCAGTCGAGAATCAACCACGTCGACCGGTGCCGCTCAGAGGCAGTCCCCGTGGCCGCTCGGTCCCTCTCCGCGGACCGCCGACCCGCAGCCCGGCGGCGACGTGTCAGACTCGGCCGGCGGTGGACCGTCGACAGCGGCGGTGAGCGGCGGTGTGCCGGCCGCCACGTTCTCCCCTCGCCTCGGCGACGGACAGTTCACCGGGTCGCGGGCACCGTCCTTCTACGGCGCCGATACCGACACCTCACCGCCCAGGCTTCAGCCCAACAACGACTACCGCCCCACATCCGGTAAGAGTATAGTTATCCGAAATCTTTATTATCATCAGAATAAAAGTCGGGCAGCGACGAAGGAAAAAATAAAAGCTCTTAACTATAACTTAACTAAGTATGGCCTAAATTTTGGAATTTTATGCGAAAATTTCAATATACAGATACATTCACAAATATGAATTACATGTCCAATTATAAGAACAAAATTCGCTTATAAAAACGCTATTAATAAGATTATAATGTATCCATGAATTAACAATGATTCTATTTTTCACTAATCTCGTTTTTACGACAATGATATACTGTGAGTTTATTGGCAGCGTTTCAAGTAACAATTCTATTTTTGCTTCTTGTTGTTTACACTCGAAATTGATAAATAAAATTCTTTTTCGTTCTGAATGCACTGCAAACTTCAAGAATTAAAAAAAGAATTTTATATCAGTAACGTTGCTAAAAAATTATAAGCTTAACAGTATCACATTCTCAAAAAAAAACAAGATCAAAATGAACCCAACGAAAACGTCACTGTTGACATCTTATCGATCAATCCAATACGCTCAAGAAAAGTTGATTTACAATAGCCTACATGAAGATAATATTATTAGAATTCATTGCAGTATAACGCCAAGAGAATTATTGACGACGATGTTCTGACTGTTGACATTGGACACTGTCACTGGCGCTTTTCTTGACGATTTCTCGTTAACTTCAGCTTCAAATTTCTGACTCGCAATGCGCTATAGATAATACTACTATGCATTCTATGAAAACGCCAGCTTGTGACAGCAACACGAAAACACGACGACAAACCGGAAAATAACATGCGCGCGTTCTCTAACGTCCTCTTCCGTGTCTGCGGAACTGATGAGACATCTGACAAGGCTCGATAACACGTCGAATTGATCACGCACAGGCGAAGAGCCTCGCGGATGTTGCAGCGCGAGGCCATGGACACCTACTACAAGTGCTCGTATTGGTGTGTTCGCTGACTGCTTACCGCGGGTCCAAGTGTTTGTTAGAACGTGCAATGGACGGCCGCATTTAGCGCTGCAGCACCACTGGCTCTTACCGATCAACTGCCACTTCGATTATTGTAAAGCGCAGCTGGTCAGGTTTTCCTGTAAGACGCGCTCCTTGGCTTTAGCTTTAGCTTTAGCTGTCCATGGGGTAGGCCCACATACATGATGCCTGTGTCCAGTGTTTAAAGTGGAAAAATAGAGGTGGGAACTGCACATTCACGTTAGTGGTGATGGCCCGCTAGCATACTGTAACACGTAGCATTATGATGAGGGGAGTTGCTGATATTTAGTATTCTTCGTCTTGTAATCTTATTCAAATTTAGCGTTGCGTTTTTACTCTCCGTTCAACGCAATTGCAGTCTGTCAATAAATTTGCAAATTAAACGAATATGTTATGTCATGTTGTGATTTGTGCAACAACAACTTAAAACGCATAACCTAAATCCGTTTTTCAATTGTACAGTAATTTGCTGCACGGTGGTTATTAGCGTTCCATTGCCTTTACTGACCACTGCATCCTTAACAAATCTGAGATGGGGAACGCTTTGATCGATAAATTAGAGGCGGGTAACGGCGATCACTTGAGTCCTATGAGTATGACACTTTAACTACAGCCTGTGTCTTGAGACGGTGATGATATCAACTTGGTTAGCAGCAACAACGTTAGTCTTCTGAAGCAGTCCTTACCCGAATAAATAATACGAAAAGTTAGAAAAATTAGTATAGCGACATTGCCTTCTAATCTAAGGCCGACCACTCACGAATGCGTGCATTTAGTTACACATGGTCACTTCCGGTAACGTGACAAATATGGCGGTCACACCATTCGATATCCGCGATAGTCGAAAACTTTATGCTACAGGCAAACATCATGGCATTTTCGACCGTTTATTTTCGACCGTTTTTTTGTTCCTGTGACCTTGAGCCTGACCCGATGACCTTCATATACAAACTTGACCCGTATTTCCTGGAGATATACCAGATGTGCAAATATGAACTTCCTATGTCAAGGCTTTTGAAAGTTACCGTATGACAGACATACGCACAGACAGACAGACACACACGACCGAAATTAGCCTATATATCACGCCGCTTCGCGGGTGGTCAACAATACTGGGTCCTATTGGAGCATAAGTCTGCGCGCGCTGTCATAAATTTTAGCTCTAAAGGTCAAAAGTGAAGGTCAAATATCCCAACATAATTCGACTTTTAGAGATGTCGTATAAGTCTGCATCAAAATATGACCCGTAGTATTCAAATTGTAGGCAATTTTCTTTAAAAAAAACTGAAATTCTTTTGAAGTCGAGGTCAAATGCTGTCTCAGTTTTGTCCCGTCTAGGATTTACCACAACACATAAACCAGGTTACATCAGTCTGATCAGTATAGCTTATACAGCGTGTCCAGAAAAAGTGAGACCCATAAACGTTTTGCAGTACCGTAAACCTGAATAAATGAAACAAAATTTCGCGTACACGATGTGGCCTCTCTCGTTGAATCAAGAGAGTACGCTGGTAACACACGGAACTGTGCCGAATATCGCAGAAGAAACCGGTATACGGAAGTAATCTGTTCTAAACATTCGGACTGCTCAGACAGACAATGACTGTGTTGGAAACTCTTAATTTTTATTAGGCTAATGTTATTTAGAATATGACATCTCAGTAATTCTACGGTGGATCTTATTTTTTTATAAAAAAGACTACTGTATATCATTGTTTGAAAGAGAGACCACATTGTGTACGTGAAATTTTGTTTATGGGTCTCACTTTTTCTGGACACGCTGTATACGTGTGTCTGTCTGTCCACGCACAAACATGTCGAAACTGAAAAAGCTATACTGATCAGACTGATGTAATCGGGTATATGTGTTGTGGTAAATCCTAGACGGGATAAAACTGTGACAGCATGTGACCTCGACTTCGAGAGCCATTTCAGTCGTCTGGCAATTTTTCATTTTTCTTGTATTTTCACTTAGCTTAACAGTGAGTTTTCGAGCCAGTGATTACTTACGGAGTGAAAATCGATCGTCACTGCGATGTTTTGAACAGTACGACCACGTGACCGTGAATTGGTGCCGTGAATTCGCCGTGAATTTCGCGATTCAAGTCTGCCGTGATTTTTGCATTTTTTGAACGCAATTAAGAGTTTCCAACACAGTCAGTGTCTGTCGGTGCAGTCTGAATGTTTAGAACAGATTACTTCCGTATACCGGTTTTTTTCTGCGATATTCCGCACAGTTCTGTGCAAAAGTGCAGCACACGTGAAAAATCACGCCAAAATTTACGGTTTCCGTGAATTCCATAAATTCGTGATTTTCGTCTAACCCTTCTCATGAGTGCGCGCAGCGCGACAGCGACCAATCCCACTTTCGCGCTGTGCAGACTGCAGACCTAGTCTTATCAATCTGCACCTGCTGTAGCAGGCGGTTCACAGAACCAACAGACCAGTTTTTCTCTGAAAAACTCCGCCATCAATCTTTTGTCACTTCCGTATCCCTTTTCAACCTAGAGTATTAAAATTGAAACTCGGCCTTCTATTGACAACATTTTGCTTATCAACACGCAGTGGCATCGCGGATAGCATCAGTAATATAACAAGATGCTCAGCTATCGCAGAGAGACCGTGCTGCCGTGTGCGTTAGTTTTGGCCAAAAGTGGAAGACTGGAACTGGGAGACAATATTTTACGGACAATATAGGTCTATCTTCAACCGCTGACATAATCGGTCTGCAAAGCTATCGAATTTGGTGAAAAAAACGCAAAATAAAGGTTATTACGCCGTTTAAACTCATTCAAGGTCATTAAGGTCGGTACCAATCGAAAGCCCGTATACGACTTCCTATTAGTGATTAATAGTAACTGACATCCTATCTCGTACCGTTTCGAAGTTATCGCAGCTTATTGTTCAAATTTCGGACACTTTGCGTTTTTGACCCCCCATTGGGGGCTTAAAGACAACGTACGATGTTCATCTTGTGCTCATTGGAAAGCGCGTAGTGGACTTCCTATTAGTGTTAATTGAACTTTTTTCGCTAGGTGTTACGGCTGAAGCGCTACGAGCAAAAAGAGATCGAAAATCGGCGATTTCGCTCCAACGCGGTCAGTTTGATCCAAAATTTCAGATAGAAGGGGTTGCCCCCACCAATCATTTTTCGACGGATAGATAGGCCAATGAATGCCTTACAACTTTGTCGCTGACAGTTTTCATATAAAGAAACTTTATAGCAGAGTTTGTTCAAGCGAAGTGCGATTTTACATCAAAACGGCCGTTTTGCGTTTTGAGCCACTCTTGGGAAGGGGGGGAGGGCTAGGGGCAACGTACGATGATCATCTTAGGCTCATTGGAAAGCGCGTAATTAACTTCCTATTAGTGTTAATTGAACTTTTTCGCTAGGTGTTACGGCTGAGGCGCTACGAGCGAATATCGGTTGAAAATCGGCGATTTCGCTCCAACGGGGACCGGTTGACACAACATTTCAGGTAGAAGGGGTTGCCCCCATCAACATTTCTTTTTCTCAGAAAACTAAGTTAAATGGTCTTTCGTATGGTATAAAAATCTGGACAGATCTTACTGCCATTTTGTCACAAATCACGCGTTTGACATACAGGCAGGCGGACGGACGGACAAACGGACGAGTTCTGTTCACTATAGACCGCTCTGCATTCAATGCTGCACGTAAAACTACAATTATTATAGAAAAATACTAAGACTAAATAATATTAACAAAAGAATGCTGAAAAAAATTAACTAAAACTAAAGAATCCTAAAAATTTTCTTACTAAAATATCACCGCTTTGTGTATGTGAAACGTTACTTAATTCAGTGCATGTACGCTTCTGTTACACAAAATGTTTTGGGGTCTCATATTTTTTCTTGACACCTTGTAGAAGGCACACAATGGTTCGTATGTTTAAAACAGACGACTTTGTTTAGCGTTGTGTGTTTTATAAACTTTGTATTTCTTAATTTTTGTGTCAAGACTTCGGACGAGTGAAACGACCAGATTAGATGAGGGTGGGCTTTATCGTTATGATTTTATTGTTTTATCGTTGTTCATTTTGTTTTGCACAGTTGGCTAATAAATTGGGTTTGGCGATGAATCAGCTGTCCTTGCAATGTTGACGTTGAGTGCAACATTTGTGTCGAAAAATAAACGGGTAAGTAATTGTGGTGTTGGTTGTGCAGGTGACCCGTCGAGACATCTGACATACAGGCCTTACTTCCAAGCTCATCCGTCGTCGTCGTGGGTCGGATCTCCGGGAGATCTTTCTTCCATCAGCAAGTCCGCCGGTCCGTACTCCTTCCATCCGGCCTGGATGTCGCCGGACGCGGGCGGCTCCGGGTCGGCCGTGTCGATGTCAAGGTCGTGGACGATGAGCGGTGCCAACAGCGGTCTTCAGCATCACCAACAGTCTCTTCATCATCATCATCAACATCAACAACAGCAGCAACAGCAGAATTTGCTACAGCAACCGATACCTCACAGTTCGGCGCTCTTCCAACCCATGGTCAGTTTTCATGTGAGCCTGGCTCTCATACTCCGTATCTTAACACATTTTTATGCCGCTCCATCCCCACCCCCTCACGACAATCAGGAAGTCTTGTGTTTACCGGCTGTACTTTTTTGACATCGACCTCTCATCTCCCAGACAGCCAGACAGCCCGTCAAAACTACCATGTTTCATAAAATCGGGACCCCTTTGTATTTTGACAATAACTTTTTCAAATGTTGCTCGATTTGAATGAAAATTACATTAAGTTATTCGTTAGGAAATTTCCTTTCAGGGGATGTGGTTTGCAGTTGCAATCAGAGGTTTAGTTCCAGGCTGAACTCGTAAAATTGGCTCATATTTTTCGCTTATCCTTTCCCTAAATTTTCAGGGGCGAGGGTGGTGCATGAAAAATCCGAAACCGACCTGGGGATGTGTTGAATCATATTTTTACTCGATGCATTGCTCGATTTTGTTGAAATTTTTTAGTCTGCTGGTGTAACATGGGTCCTCGGAAGCCACGGAATTGCAAAAATCCACTTCCGGTCAGATCCAACATGGCGGATGGCCTCAAACTTGACATCCACTATTAACTCCGTCATATATTGTTCGATTTCGCTGAAATTTGGTGGGAGGGGGCGTTATGGGTCGAAAGAAGCCATGCAATGATTGGAAAAATATTCTGCGTGCGCCCCTGCCTTTACGCCTGCGTGTACACCCCGCAACAAAACTCCTGGATACGCCTGTTGGTCGGCCGCCAAATTTTCAATATTTAAATCTTTATAACTCAGCTGCGGATTGTTCGATTCCAATAAAATTTGTTGTAGCGTTTTATCAAGTCACAGCCGATACACTACAGGTGTTCGAGTTCAAAGAGTCAAAGGTCAAGGTCACAGCGTGACGTAACATATCAGCAGTAAAAACGTTATAAGCGAGGAACGGATAGGTTGACCAACTTCAAACTTGACACTCGCCTCGTATTTAAAGCTGAGACCAAGTGGCATGACAGTGGGGCGGACTCAAGTTGCAATGCACTGCAATTGACGCATTTTCTAGTTATTAAATTAAATACGTTGAATGTTATTAAATCTCTATATTGTATTGTTGTACGACAGACGCTGGGTTCGGATCTCAACGGCATCGATCGTCAGCGTGATTTTCTGTCTCGTTATTCATGCGCTGGTGGAAGATCTTCGCCCACGAGTGTGGACCTGGATCCGGCCGGACATTTTGCGCGTACTGGCGGGGTTTCAGCCAGCGGTGCCCAGCGAGGCCTTGTCGGCTTCCCATCGACCGCGCCCGACGCCGATCTTCCCGGCGCCGACCACGACGACAAGCCGGGAGCGGACGGCGGACGACGGAGCACGGCTACCGGCTCGGGACTCCCCGTCGGGCGCAGTCCGGGTTCCAACAAGAGCGCCGGGATCTCCTCTTCCACCTCCTCGACCGGAAACAGTTCTGCCATGTACGACGCCGGAACCGGAAGTGACATTAAACACCAGCAGCTCGATTACATCGGTGGCGGCGGAGCGGGAGGAGGTCTTCTGTCGTCGGATCCGCTTCACTATTACCAGCACCTCGGCGGGGTGGCTTCCTCAGCCGGGTTTAGTCCGTACCAGCCACGCCACCACCACCCAGGAACGCACCACCACCACCTCACTCCGGCCGCCTATCAGCCGTACGCCATGCCAGACCTCGACTATACCTCGACCAGCGCCTTCTTTCATTCCAACGTCTTTAAAGCAGCCGCCGCCGCTTCGCAGATCCGCACCAAGTCGCATTCCAGTTCCGGTTTGTTATTCTTTGCATTATGTGTGTTTTCGTTTTTAAGGACCGGTTGCCCGCATGGCACTTAAGACTGCCACTTAACTAAGTATATACCAATAAGTACTACATGTAAGTAGCTCTGCCCTATGCCGGTCTCCGGGGATGTAAGAAAGACGCACTCCGTTTGCTGGCCGGATGTCGCATAAGGCGACAGATCTAGGGTTTTTTTAGAGTTTTATGTTTGTCTAAGTAGCCAGGGCGATATTTTGGTGTTTTTTTTGGTGTTTTACCTCTATGTCTCATTTTGTTTATTAGTCTACGGTGGTCAGTAGCAGTGCAATTAATCAGGGATGAGGAGTCCTTGTTTTTGTGGTACTCTGACTTCGGGCCCAAAATTAGACTCCGACTCTATATAGGACTTACTGTGTGACATAATGATTGTGTACTTAAAGATGACTTAAGAGAAATTTTTAATAAATTCTTCGAATAAAAGGGGCACAATTGTGTAGAAACAGAGTTTTAGTTGTAAAATAAATTGCACAAAAGTCAAATACACTGCAACAAAATTACACAAAAGTCCAGATGAGACAGATAGGGCCCGGAGTGGAAGTCTCATTGGGGACGCTGAAAATGCGGGAGTGGAAAATGCAGGAGTGGAAAATGCAGGAGTAGATAGCAGGGGTGGAAAATGCAGGAGTGGAAAATACAGGAGCGATAATTTATGGAAAGTCGTCAAACAGAAAATAAAAATTATCAACATTTTAAATTAAAAGTCGGTCGACTTGGCGCCCATTGGTGTCAAGCACAACCGAACTAACTGGCCTGAGTCGGAGTACTACTCATTGAGGCAGACTCCGAGTTCGACTCAGACTCCGG
>Ga0049105_1000728_pt1 | contig 12560 bp, 5 predicted proteins | sample WorMetvaBAHAMAS1_FD_61260 | JGI IMG/M metagenome (GOLD analysis project Ga0049105, IMG submission 61260) | Worm MetaG Olavius vacuus BAHAMAS.1 | ecosystem: Host-associated > Annelida > Digestive system > Unclassified | place: Germany: Marburg | collected 2013-04-09 | reverse complement strand
CAACCTTAAAACTTATCTGTTTTCTCTCCCCGGCTAGTCATGTTCCCCACCTTGCCACACCAGCGCCTCTGACTCGAGCTCGCTTGAATTTGTGCGCTATACAAATTTTGTAATAATAATCATCAATGCTTCCCATGTTTGTCTTCGGATATCTGGCTCCATTTCAAAACGCGAGCGGCTTAAAGGTGAGTGGTGTCGAAAATTTAGGCCAAATTTCGCACGTTTTGACCCCGCGTAAAAATTATGGGAGGGACGAGCTGTACGAGTAAAAAAAGCCTAAACTATGACGGAACCTCTCGTATACATTTGATGGGCAGCCTCTCTGCGCTACTGAGAGCCAAGGTACGGTAAAAGAAGAAAGGGAGAAAAAGTTTAGCGGCATTTTTCTTCAAGCGAAGTGCGATTTTGGACGGAAAACGGCCGTTTTGCGTTTTGAGCCCCCCTTTTGGGACTTAGGGGCAACGTACGATGACCATTTTAGGCTCATTGGAAAGCGCGTAGTTGACTTCCTATTAGTGTTAAACTTTTCTCGCTAGGTGTTACGGCTGAGGCGCTACGAGCAAATATCGGTTCAAAATCGGCGATTTCGCACCAGCGGGTGCCGGTTGATCCAAAATTTGAAGTAGAAGGGGTTGCCCCCTCCATCAACCATTCTTCTTCTCAGAAAACTAGGATAAGTGATCTTTCGTATGTTATAAAAATCTGGACAGATCTTTCTTCCGTCTTGTCACAATCCACGCGTTTGACAGACAGACAGACGGACGGACGGACGGACAGACGGACAGACAGAATTTTCATCGCTAGGCCGCGTCTGCATTCCACACAGCGCGGTAAAAAGAACATTATAGGCCATTATTCACAAAATATTCGCTGTCTTTAAGTGTATTCTTCCAATACCTATACTTTTTATAGATCTCATCACAGTGTAGCCTACTACTTTATTTCTTTCAACAAAAAAGCACAACTCGACTTTTATCATTCTCCCTTCAAGATCTTCATCTACATTTAACAGATTAAACAGAAGGCCAATGTATAAGTCTACCAACGATCTGTGACCACCAAGCCATAGAGCTTCCAATACAATACCGTCGGGGCCAGCAGCTTTTTTCTCTCTGTTTTGATTGCCTAAGGCGTCATGAATGAGAGAATAATGGTGTGTCAGGAGAACAGTGAGATGTAATTTCATCTACCGGGTAGTCTTTCATAATATTTACCCTTTGTACCACTAACAGTAACAAAGCATTTTCTCCACACACGAGTTACGTCTGATTCTCAAATCATTCCATTAGTTATAGATTGGCATACATCACTGCGGCATCGGTACATTTTTTTTGCTTTCTTCATGCATTTATAGCCTAGAATTTATTCATCATCATCATCATCCACGAAATTCATCGCAACTCAAGTCTTGAACAAAACTTCAGGGCCGCTGTGTGTCACGTATTACACTAATGTCAATGCTGCTGTGGCCGATAGTTTGCGTTGCCGTATGATCTGCGGAACAGTTCCGTCTTCAGTGCACGCTTGAATGCCCCCAGCGACGGCAGCGACGTGATCGTGATTATGGTCATGATTAACTAACATATAACATATAACTAGTAACTAGCATATTGTCAGCCTCAGATGTTGCGTGTAGTAATGAAAGGTTAATTCAAACGCTGTTTTCATATAGCAGAATTATTCAGAGCCACGGCTAGGTCTATACCAACCTTCAACCAAGTTACTCGTTGGTAAAATGGTGGCATTAGCAAAATATCAAAATACGGGAAAAATAGAATATAAATGGACAAAAAATAAAATTAGTCTATGTCAGAGGGGAGGCTCAGAACAATGTCTGCTTTTCTCAGCACCGCTGGTGTGCTGGTAATTAGCGGGTTCTCAGCGTCATCAGCATACATGCATACAACATTGTATAGGCACGTGCTGGTTGGTGAATGAAATGAATTGAAAGTGCAGTGATTTAAAGTGCGTTCAAAAACCGACTAGGAGCCGGCTTAGTCTAACACACCATGCAAACAAATCCAGCCGTTGAGCAGAGAGTAAAATCACTAGATGGTCCGAGAGTCCGTGCAGGTCCGGTATACGATATACGAAGCAAGAAAAGTCAACTTTGCACTGTTTAATATACGAGTGAAGTGCAAAATTAATGTAAGCAGAAAGGAGTGAGTCTCGACGCCACACCATCGAAATGTATGCTTCAGACGTTATACACGTAGGTTAATTGGTCTGGTCATGACCTCTGACCTCTGACCTCTGACCTTGAAAGCCCGAATATTTGTGGCAAGTTTCATGGAAATCCCTTCACTAAGTAAAGAGATATCGCGTCACGTGAAATAGGTGTTAACGGACGGACAGCGGAGAGACAGACAACCGGACGGACAGACGGACGACCCGGATATATAATGCCTCCGCCGCCTAGCTATGGTTGGCGGAGTAATGAAAATCTAACTCCTGAAATAGCAAGCTAATATTACGCACAACGAACCACGCAATGAAGTGTATCGTCTTGAAGACTGAACACACTGTTTACACACGTTCTGTCAATCAATGCCAACACATTAACAAGCCAACTCGCAACAACCAAGAGAAAATACAGAAACGCTTTAGCCCCGAAAAGACTTCGTTTTATTGGGGATGGGACTAAAGCCAGTTTAGACCCACAGTGCAAGGGTTAAAACATCACAGCCAGACCTGTGCCATTCATCAATCAGCATGTAACCATATACAAGTGCTAGCAATCAGCGGTGACTGGTGACGGTATTAGCAGCGGCCTAAAACGAGCAGCAGCGCAGTGCTTTGTAAACAGCTTTCAGTGGCCGTCGTTGTCACAGTGCGACTATTGTATCCGGCTCTACAGACACCGAGCTCAGAGCTGTTGCCGTCCGGCATTATCGTGACGAAATTGTGCTTAGTAAAACGTCTGCTGTATAGGCACGACGTAGCAGTGTCGACGAGCGCTCCAGGCCACGCGTGCGTCGTAAGCGAGTTCGCAATTCGCTGTAGTCGCAATAAGTGGTTTGCCGTGTCTGTTTGGCAGCATTACGTTTTACAACGGTTAGCCTATAACCTGCAGTACAGGTGCCATGCAGTGCACGCTTCAGTTTAACTGTGTTTCGCAAGCTTTAGTGCCTTAATGCACGACTTGAACACGCGTTCGACGATTACAGTGAGTATAGTCTAGGCCAGCGTCGTGTGCTTGCAACGATCATCAAATATATTTTACCACGATTTGAACATAACCGCTCGTATGTTCACCTACAACCTGTGCTTTGATCGCGATCGGAAGTGACGTCACACAACGAAACGGTGCAACAGAGTCACGTGACAAAAGCCACATTCGTTCCTTCGCGAAGCCCAGTGACGTCACTGAAAGGCGGGTATACGTCATCGGTTCGTGCGTCTTCCCGAGAATCTTCGGTCACACGACTTTCTTAGACCAGCTTTTGTCGGACAAGAACAAATCAGTTTTGCTGCAGTTACCGCCAGATGTCCAGCATCTACGACCAACGTCGATGGAATTCGTCAGGAAGGACGCGTCACTGACGTGACGTGCCTCCATCTTACACTGCAACATCTTCCACGTCCACACATGGACAGACTTTCGTCCAGAAAGTAACGTTCGCAATCAATGCGGTAAAACCGAACATAACTGGCCAGACGACATCGTAATTGGAGGTCGGCGTTATGAAAACGAAAACCCGCCAAACAGCACGTTCAGATGACGATCAGCTGTCTGCGGTTGCCTCTGACATCGTTCAGCTCGCAGTAAGTAACGCATTGAGACAGTTAGATCAACACGGTTCTGTCGTGTCTACAAAAGAACAATTTACATCCGTTTTGGCATCGTCTGGCCAAGGAGTTCTTACAGCAGGCTCGATCGACCAGCAGACGGTGTTCTCGCTGTATTCTGGTCACACTGGTAGACCCAGCGTTCAGCTGGTCCACACAGACTCGCGTCGTCGGAAGCTTGTTCGGCCGTCGAGTGCTGATCAAACAGAAAGACATGAGCGATTTGTGTGTACGTGTACATCACGTAGATCGCTAAGTCTTCAGTTACTTCAGTCTAACGCCTGCAGAGTGAACAAATTCAGCACTACCATCATTGATCAACCGATGCGAGCTCGGTACGGTCGTCTTCAGCCGATTCACATGTTTAACTATAGTTGCGATTTGTTGGAAACGCCGATCAATGTTCAGACAGAAAGACTTGAGCTAAAAACAAAGATCATATCCAGCCCCCAGTCACCTGAAGCTGTTGAAGCTAACGCCAGCGGAGTAAAACACTTCTCTACTGTTATGGGTCAACCAATCAGAACAGCTCGATATGGCAGTTTTCGACAGATTATGAAGTCTACCCATATTTGCGATTTGTTGGAGACACCGACCAGTGTTCAGGTAGAAAGACTAGAACTAATAACTATGATCAGAATTAGACAACCTTTGAACATTCCGGCGTCCGGAGATGTTGAATGTCGTCAGAGGAAAGACGGAAAAAAATCTTATGTAGAAAATGACTTGCTTGAATCTGTTGTCAGAGCTGCAAGAGATCAGCTGGATGACGGAAAGATCCCGCTTGTTTTCGCTAACAAGACTCCACCAGGAAAACATTCCGTGACTTCGAGGCGCAGTGGCGATTTTGGAGGTTACTCGCGGCTGGCAGAAGAAGAAGAAAAAGAAATCAAGGGAGTTCGAACTGCACGGTTGTGTGCCAAGCCTTCGAACGACAAAGAAACATTTGACTGGGAGCCTGACGTTTCAGTGATCAGTGGAGGAGGGAGAAGAAGAGGAGGAAGAGAAGGAAGGGGAGTAGGACGAGGAGAAGAAGAAGACGAAGAAGAAGAAGCAGACACCAGGAGAGTTCGAGCTGGAAGATTACAATCCAAGCCTAAGTCTAGAGACGAAGAAACCTTTGCTTCGCAGCCAGACCGACACATCTCCGTAGAGGATCGCTCTCTAGCGATCGCTGACGAACCCGACTTGGAGCTGAAAACCTTCTTACAGCACAGAGCGATAAGCACAGAGCGGCAGACAAGAGAATACGAAGTACCGAGTGAATTGCTTCTCACAGCCAGTGAATTCACGCCCGCAGGTATTGAGAGTCACGATGACATTCCATCTGTTGATGGCGAACAGACTCCAGAGATGAGTGAACTCCCACTGCGCAGACAAACTAGTTTAGAAAACGGCAAAGATGGTTGGCCTGACGGCACTGATGATATTGCTAAAACTTTTCAACGTGGTGGAGGTTTGGCAACAGATAAGTCATTTGAAGTTAGCGTGCATAACAACAACAGTAGCCAAGAAAAAGATGGCACGGACGACGTCAGAATTACTTCACCAGTAGCAACTAAACAAGTTGTAACGACAGTAATAGCTGATCATGATGCTTTTCCGGCTCATCTGGGAACGGCTCCGTTAGCTGCAGATGCTGCTGCCTCTGCCATTGATGCTAATAATAATGATCATGCCGACAAAGATGGCGATGACGTCGATAAAGGGATGATAGCAGAACTGGATTCAGTAACAGGACAGTGTTCATCTTCGATGAATGATGGTTTAAATGTACCTCGGAGTTGGCAGTTTAGTGCCAATGAAGTGTTCGAGGATGAAGACTTCTTACGGTCCCCGATGAGTGCTGCATGGGCGACACCATACAAATCACAGAGCAGCACTGAGAAATCACCCGGTGTTAGCAACCTACAATCGGGTATTGGTTCATTCTCACCTCTAACTGTAGAACAGCCATATGTTGACAATGGCAAAAATGAGCATGAGCAATCGAGTGATCGAAGTAGGCCTATAGACTTTTTAGGTGATGAAGCGAATGGTGCCGATCATGACTTGGCAAAATGTGAATCTCACGAGAGCGGTGATAAGTCTGTACCTCACCACGCGTTAAGCAACGTTGTCGAAACGTCTTCATTGAGCATTGGGAAATCAGAAGATCAATACACATCTCCGATTATCGATAAACAGAAGATCAGTGTTGAAGCTGCGTCGTCAGTATGTCAGGGAGTAGAACCTTTCGTAAGTCGCGCAGAAGAAACTGGCAGCAGCTGGAAGTCTCCCGCGAACGGCGAGGATTTGTGCACGTCGTCTGAGAGACTGAGCTACGATCGACTCGATGATGGAGATTTGTCGGAAGGACCACCCACAGAGCGGAGAAATGCAGCTGAAAGCGGTTCATCAGCTGCTCGTGAAGATGCTGATAAAACTGTGTATCTCGCCGACGACCTCAGTCGCACGCCGACCGACGTGAAACATCTACACAGTGGAGAGAAAGTCGACGCAGAAGTCACCTTTACCACAGCCACTGATGACGACAAACACAAGGACGAGATGGCAAAACTGGTGACACAAAAGAAACATCTGGCAGAACCAAGTTTTACCTCAGAAGACTCTGATAAACCTTCAATCGATTTTCAACGTGACTTGCTATTTCGAGACTGGCGTCTGTCTCCCGGCGTGAGAGAGATCATGGAAACACAGTCTATCGGTAGCCTGGCCGTCCAGACAGAAGTCGATTTTAGCGACCAAACAATTCAAACGGACAAAGAAGTTGACTCGAATCAGCGACTGAAGTCCAGACGTTCCGCTGCAGGTAGGAAAAGACCAGGTAAACGCGACGTCGATTCGCAAGCGAGCAGGTCTGAGAACTGGAACAACGAGCGACCTGAGATATCCTGTCCTGTAGAGAATATATCTGAAATTTATCTCGAGTCAGGTATGGATGTTGCGTCAGGCGATGTTGTTGTACAGAAAGATGAACCAGCTCCGATTTTGGTTTGCGAAGAGACAGATTATCGAAAAACTTCATCTAATGGGAGTGATAAGCTGCCACACGAAGAAGTATCCGGCTGGTCGGAAACTGAACGTGGTCAGTCAAAACCGGAAGATGAACGTGATGAGTATGATACGGAAACAATTTCCCAGGCTGGAAGTCAAAGTAGTGTGGTTGAAACCGCTAACAAAAGACCTTGTGGGTACGTCGATGATCGCTCTCGTACGACGATGTCCCGCGCTACACAGAGCTGTTTGTCTGCTGTAAAAGGTAGTCAAGAGAATTCGGAGACAGAAAGTTCGAAGAAGCAGAAACTGGCGAGGTTACGGCAGTTAAGTGATGCGGCTGCTGCTGAAAATGAGTCTGTGTCGAAGGCGGCAGCGATGATATGGCAGCTGGCAGGAGGCAAACGGACATGCACACGAGGTGAGCGAGTTAAGCTTTAAGATCGTTGCGATCCTCTAAATTCTAGGAATCGTAGGTCTAGCTAGTTCTGTGTCACAATTTTATAACTTAAGAGATCGAATATCCGGGACTGTCAATCAAAAATCCCGGTTACAAAGCTGGGGAACTTATTGCGCTAAACATCTAATGTGCAGACTATGCAGATATTTCAAGTGACCTTCGCCTCACTCAGCAAGTTCATGCACATTTCCTGAACGCTCAAACTGAAAAATCTGTTAACCTCGAACACATACAGTCTATATAAAACAACGTAGGTCTGCCAAGTTATGTAAATAAAGCCGATGAATGTTGTTTTTTTCGGGTTGTATTGCTGATGGACAAACAGACTGACAAACAGACAGGCACACAGCACAAGACCGAGTGCATTATCCCCAAGTTTGCCGCATTCATTAATTTTTTTCTAGGGGATGGCAAATTAGGGGTCTGGGGACGGAAGTCCCCAGCGGGGTTCTAGGGCTTTGTTCCCAGACCCCCGGGGCACAGCCGCAGAAGCCGACGAAAAATTGTGAAAATAATGCATAAATAATTGGTCTCATGAGCGTTTTACTGTAACTACTAACGCACACAAACACTTTACAACATTTCCAGGGGGGCAAGTGCCCCCTTCCCGCCCGTTACCCATGCCTGCGGGCGCCCATGGCTGCATTATCATCGTCATTATCATGTTGATTTGTCAAAGGAAGCAGAAGCAATGTATAGACAACAGTGGACTGGACAAGTGAGACAACGAAGCACTTACGACTGCAAACAGACACGAAGTAATACACAATAAAAACGCGGAATCAAATAACACGGAACTGTTCATGAAATCTGATAACACGAGATAAGACTACAGAGAATACCGTCGAAGAAAACTTGAAAAATCGACACAGTGTATGCTGCGTTTATACACCTACGCACGATGTGGTGCTCAATATGCAGAACGATCTTGCAGATAACCGCCATTATTGCCACCGGCGAATACAGCGTGGTAGTGTTTTCAGTCGCATCTGTCTGTGTGTCTGTCTGTCTGTCTGTGATGCTTTAACTGTCGAAAGCCTTGCCCTATAAAGTTCATTTTTATTCAGTCAATCAGTCAATGAACTGGTTTATTTATATGGCAGCTCAAAGGCTGAACTGAAACAAGCATATAAGGTACATCTTCAGAATATCTAGGTCATATTCTGATATCAAGGTCATCGAGTCAAAGTCAAAGTCACACGAGCTAAAATCGTGTCTGCGTCCTGTTCGCGGGTGGTCGTGCCTTCGATTGAAAAACACTTTTGTTTACATGCATGACTGCAAACTGATCAGATGATTTCTAAATCAGGCAATAAGTACAAGGTCGCAGTATGCTCTTGAAGATTTTGGTGTAAAGATACTGCTGATGACCAAGGCAAGGGACGGCAAAGGACGCCATACTTTATCGCACTCAGTTATGGCACGCAGCCGAAAAGCGATTCGTCACTCCCTTGCCGTCTGTTTGTGATTGCGTTGCGGGTTATAATATGATTACTTTCACACTCGTGCCGCGCACGTTGACGACAGACTGCTGGGCTGTGTAGAGACACTTATAAAGCACTTTCGTACACAATCTGACCTACGCTATGCGTATAGACCTAGTTATGTATTGCGCGGGGTTCAGTCAGTGTAGGCATACGGTAGCGGCCTGTGTGAAGCACTATAGGGCCCAGTGGACCAAGCCTGTCATACTCATGGTGTACCGTGACAGGCTTAGTCAATCAGCTATAGTCCAACAGTGTCAAACTAGACACTTAAAAGTGTAAGCCCAGTTACATTTCGTTAATCTTTATCGTTGCACTTCTTTAAAATTGCTTTTGTCGCTTCATGGTGGTCTTTCACTCGCTAATAATGTCGAGGTTTACAGTATGCTTTGCCTGCTTGGAGCGGTTTCCTTTCTGCGGAGTTAGTTGGTCTTTAGCTCTTTAGCTCTTAACTACATCTTGTATATAAATGCTTTATATACACTTGAAGGAATACTAACAGCGCTCCCCAGACCAGGTAGATTTGAGGGGGGGGGGCTCTTTGAGGTGAAGGAAAAGGGAGAAGAAACGGAAAAAGGGCAAGGAATAGAAGGCATGAAAGGAAGGGAATGGAGGGGTGAAAATATCCCGGGAATGATTTTATTGACTACGGCCTTGGAAACAGTAGTAAGAAGACAACAGTTATGTAGCATCAGGTTGGAACATTCAGTAACTGGATCGACAGATCTTTTTGCACGTAAACGGCGGGTGCACACGGCGAGGCTCTCTCCTGTTACTACTGCGGTGTGTGTTTTGGTGCTCTACGTGTCAAAGCAACCGTAAACGGTTTGACTGTATAACGACGGCCATTTTTCTTTTTTGCAGCACCGAGCATGACGTCATCGTCGACGTCAGCTCCTCGCCTTGATGACTCGTCGATGACGTATTTGGGTCGCGCTGAGGCGATCATACAGGATGAAGTTGGAGAGGCCGAACTCAGCAAGCGTCGACAGAACCAGCTGACCGCCTTCAAGGTCTTGTGTTGATTTATTATGTGCCCCGCAACAGAAGTTGTATATAAGGGCATTAAGCGATGCTGCGATCCCTCCATCCGTCTGTCCGTCTGTCTGTCTGTCCATGCGTCCGTCCGTACTCCGTCCGTCTGTCTGTCCCGTTCCGAATACCCTGCCGATCAGTGGCGGCGCCAGCGCAGTAAAGGAGACAGGTTTTTTAGTTGTCGCCCTCAAAACACAGGCCGCCAACGCCGGTCGGATATTGTAACATTTTTATTTTCTGCTCACGCAATACGCGGGGCTAGGCAGGACGGAGCCAGGGCGGTGGATCTTCCAGCCAGGTCATTTGACATGGCGCGCCCTGGTGTAGCGCATCCACTGCTGCCCAGCTTGTCGTATACCCTGGCTAGTTTTTTTTCGTATTTTTTCGTAATTTATCAAATCAACATTGTAGCACTGAGAGTGCGTGGTGGGTGGTCTACTCTCACAACGTGGCTGATACCGCATATCACGGTCACGGATATAATCACAACGAAAAATGAAATATCGCCTTATACTGCACTACTAGTCTCCCGCAGCATTTTCATTCTCGATTTTTATTCTACGTTTACCTCCGCCAAGAAGGTTATATTTTGCTCGGCGTTTGTCTGTCTGTCTGTCTGTCTGTTTGTCGGCAAATTCACTTTAAAATTTTAAAACTGCCGACTGGATCTTCGTGAAAATTGTTAAAAGAGTTGTATTTTTCACAAAAAAAAGTCATATTTAATTTTGCAAGTCATCCGGATGATCAGCCTTGGCGGAGGTCTGCTCTGACAGAGTGTTTCTGTTTGATTCTGTGTCTATAGCCTTCCGATGTTTGCCACAAATCATAACGGTCTTTGTTTTTGTCGCCGATCGTATGAGTTATGATAGGTGAGCGACGCAGATTCTATACTCGACCTATAGCATTCAGAGTTCGCCCACACAACGGCATCTGTAGATATCGTTTTAAGCGTCGTCACGCTTGAAGGCACTTGTACAGCCATGTGCCAATACCGCGAGCGATACGTTACGTGATGTTGCAGGTGCGCGATTCACAAGTAGGCCTAGCCTACGACTGTACAACCATGAACCAACCCAGCCGCAGTAGTATGTTATCAGAGCTAGTAAAATATACATTTATACGTGTTATGTCGAAACACACTTGGCTTGAGTAGTTCCCCTGTAGGGTAATGGGTTAGTCGTGACCAAGAGGAAGTATGTTCTAAAGGCATGGTGACCGAAGGGGGTATTTTGACCGGGGGATGTATGTCCGTCACGCCCAGTACAGGGTTTACAGACGTGGTGAGTAATTTGCGAAAATACAACATCACTGCTGTCGAACACATTGGTACAAATTTATTTAAAATGTATCTCTACCCTTGTTGAAGTCATGGTGACGATAAAAGTTGCATGTTTTTACGGGACATGGTGTAGGCAAACCAGAGAACTTAAACCAACAAATCAATAAATAAGCAACAATGGTCTCAAGTAACATAATGTGTTTGTCACAATCAGTGTTCTGTTTTTTTCTGTTTTTTTTTCTTATTTTGGTGTGTGCTCGTGCTGTTTTCGTAGATTCTTGTGGCCTGATTAATACACTGTGATGATGACGATGAACTAAGTTGGTTACAAGCGATTTATAACGATAAGGAACATGTCAACACTACGTTCACATGTATACTTTATTCTGAGCTTGAAATCACAGCAATGCGCGTACCGAAGCCGCTTGGCTCGCGGGCACGTACGTCACTAGAACCCTTTCGTCGAAGGACAGCAATTCGATGACTTAAAGTCCGATGAATATACAGACTTAAAACTGTAACTGTAACTGTAACTGAGGCACTTGTATTGCGCCCTCTACTAGAAGACCGAGGGCGCATTACAGAGTTAATCCGTATCTTGGTGCCCGTAGACAGAATGAAACAGAAATGTTTTCAGATCACGACGAAACAAGTCCGTCGATCGCAGCAGTTTCAAAATAACTGTTTTATCTTATCAGCGTACACTATAGTTTGTAGCATCACTGTTAGTCTTTTAATACGAATTGCCACCGACGAGCTAATCACTTCTAAGGTTGACCATAGCACATGCAGTATTTAGCCTACCAGATTACATCAAATTCTGGTCATCAGTGTTTCAATTAATGCGCCGACAGACAGACAGACAGACAGACGCAGAGACATAGCTAGCGCGCAGGTAAAAGACAGAATAATTTTGAGTTGTATAGATCGCTTGCGTAATGTATACAGAAACTTGTTGCGCATGCGCGCTGACGTTTTCGCTGTGGCTTCAAGTACATAACTCACCTTGTATGGCCTCACCAGCAGGACAAACCAACCAGAGACGCCTAGGGCTTAGCGGATCAATCCATTCCATGAAGAAGCCCATCTTGGTCTTTCTTAACTTATCCTATCCATTTTTGAAGTCGTTCAGGCTGGTAGCTCCAACTGTCTGTTGGTCCAGCATGTTCCATCTCCTTGTAAGGTAAGCGCTACGGTTTTCGTTGTATCATTGCAAGTGCGTTAAGTTATTTTTTAAATACGTAGCAAATCGTGATAATTTTGCGAGCAGAAATGAAATGTCATTATCGCAGTGTTGGACGTCGCAGCGAAAAAAGCCGGCGGAAACGTGCGCAGCAAATTTCCGCAAGAATTACGCAAGTGGCCTGTTGTTGTATCGATGAATGAAGGATGCGGCCAGTTCCAAGACGAGCAAGACGGACGGTCGAACTCTGCTCGCCAACAGTGACAATCTGCGTGGTCTAACTGATGACGGCCCTGCTCCGGCTACTGCTACTGCTGCTGCTGCTGCTGCTGC
>Ga0049105_1000727_pt1 | contig 12571 bp, 7 predicted proteins | sample WorMetvaBAHAMAS1_FD_61260 | JGI IMG/M metagenome (GOLD analysis project Ga0049105, IMG submission 61260) | Worm MetaG Olavius vacuus BAHAMAS.1 | ecosystem: Host-associated > Annelida > Digestive system > Unclassified | place: Germany: Marburg | collected 2013-04-09 | reverse complement strand
AGTTTCAAGTTGAAATTTTTAGGGGTTACGATTTTACAGGGGGTCGAATTTCCCATTTTCCTATTGATTTTTGAATGGGCCTTACAACAGTGCAGCGCGACTGCGCTGCCTGTGATATGGAAAAATTAGTAAATGTGGCATTAAATGGCACATTGCTTGTTAGTTGTGGCATATTTTGTTCAGCTGTAATTAATAACCTGTTGTGATTTTTAATTTCAGAATCTCTTCAGCCTTCTTAGAAAGCCAAACTGCCTGACTCACCTTAATCTTGCAGCAACGGATTGCCATCTTGAATTGGTATGTCAGATAATTTTTTCTGATTATTTAAAATTAACTATTTGACCGTAAAATGCATATTTGCTTTACAGTTTGAAGTCTAAATCCATAGTTTTGAGCTTATGGTGCTTGTGAAATGCAGTATCATGCTGTAGCGCTATGTGTAATAAACATCAAACACAGTTTCAGCTTGTCAGTTTCTGACTAACGATTGACTGTTTTTAAACTGTCGATGTGGTTGATGGATATATTGTCATTAATAGTGGAAAAATCGGGAAGTCTGTACAACCTGGAGAGTAGTCACTCTGCTGTTTGTGTATACTCCACATTAATTCTGAGATGGGTGCCCTTATCCGGGTTCAATTCCCGGTTCCGGACATTTCGGTATGTAACCAGCCACCCAGGCCAACTCAGCTTTTCATCTCTCCGGGGTCGGTAAATGAGGACCAGCTTTGGCTGGGAAGGCAAAGGCAGGTATGGTTCATTCCCTTAGCAGATGAACATGGGGTGTGCAGGTAAAACTGTGAGATCTCTCGAGAACGTGTACCATACCTGAGCGCCTTAGAGGTGTGTTCACAATGAGGCGCTATACCAATCCACGTTTACCTTACCTTACCTTACCTTACCTATTAATAATCTGTGTTGAGTCGATATTTAACTGTGCAGTTCAAGAGTGAGATGGGGTAATATGAGATACTTGTAGCAATAAGTAATGATTCTTACTTCAGACATTTTCAGCGGTGGACATTGTTCTACAGAGTATTGTGAGTTACTGTCGGTGTGTTTTATGGTACAGTTGTTCACAGCACTGTCAACGGGTTGTGTCGAGTCACTGATACAGTTGGATGTCTCGCGGAATTTCTGCAGTACTAAGCGGCCTTCCAAAGACAGCCCAGCTGCATGGACCGAGTTCTTTTCTTCAGCTAAGGCTCTGAAAATTGTGGATTTCTCGAGTAATCGTCTGCCGCAGGAAACACTAAAGTGAGTCGTTGTGTGGCTGTGAGTCTGTAGCTACTGTCAGTCGTTTTCATGTGATGAATGTGATATATTTGTGATTATGTTGTAATTATACTGTAACGTTTATTTACTTGAGTCAAGGCCAACTCAGCCCTCCATCCCTCTGGGGTCAGTAAATGAGTACCAGCTTTGGCTGGGAAGGTTAATGCAGGAATGGCTTATTTTGTTAGCGAATGAACGCGGGGTGTGCATCTAAAACTGTGAGGTCCCTTGAGAACGCGTGCCATACCTGAGCGCCTTAGAGGTTTGATCACGACAAGGCACTATACAAATCCACGTTTACGTTACCTTACCTTATCTTGTACTGGAACATCCACTGAGCTGTTATATGACTGCTGTCAATTGTAGGAGCATTCTTAATGGACTGGCATCGAATGACGAACTTCAGGGTTTGGAGTTGAATCTGAGCGGCAATGCACTTGGTGCAACTGGATGTCAAGTATTGGAGAGTAGCATTCCTGATATACGTTGCCTTGCTTCGCTCGATATTTCTGACAATTGTTAGTATCTGTTCTGTACAATTTATAAACTGTTCATATGTCATAGTAAGCAGTGTTTATATGTTTATTTTGTACATTTTTGTATTATGTACTACAACCTCAAGTACATTATATGTGCATTAGGGTTAGAAATGATATTTCATGTGATCTTTGATGTAAGCAATTTACTGCATGCAGTCAGAACAGGTAGTTGTAAGCTGTGACCACGTTAACACGGTGAGGTGGATCCGATGGGATTGTAGCCTAATCCTTAGGACCCTAACTTCTTTCAGTGCTTTGACGCTGTTGGTTGGGTCATTTAACCCATAAAAACCCGTCCCTGATATGACCTATAATGTGTTTGGTGGGACGTTGAACCTTACTTAACTGTGATCACGTCATACAGCAGATAACATCTTTCAGTACTAATTATACTGGCATCAATGGTTTTTGTTTGACTTGTTCAGTAGTTGATTTTCTCTGTGTGATTTCCTTGTTTGAGCAGGTTTTGATCATACTATTGCTGGGCTGTTGGTCCAAATTGGGAAGAATCGGAGCATCAGAAGACTTAGGATTGGCAAGAATGTGAATACAGTCAAGGCAAAGTAAGTCAGTCACCATTAGTTTGAGCATCATGTAGATTGCAACTGAACGTGCATGTATAAAGAATATTTTTACTTCATTAGAATAAGTGACTGTTGTCTAGTACGACTTGTTTCGTATTAGGTGGATAAGTTATGGATCCGTGAATGTTAGATGTCATTAAGTGACAAACCGTGCCATTGGCTAGTTGCGTAACTAATGCACAGCCCCTTCTGGCACACCGCCCTGCCGCAGATGACAACTCCTTGATTGGCTGCACAAGCCACGAGCTGACAGATGATTGGTCGTTAGCCAGTACACATTTCATTGACTGCCAGTACGCATTTCGGTGCTCGTTCGGGTGCGTTCTTTTATTGAACCAGATTTATTTGACCACAATGTACCGTTCGACAATACCAGTCCGATTTATCTGATCAATCTACCCTGGAAATTAGGGTTAGGATTAGGGTTAGACTTAAAGTTGCACTATTTACTATTTTAACATTTTTCACGGAGAATAAAGAAAACGAGCACCTTTTCTTCTGCAAATTTCACGGAAGGTAACATTGTGAAAAAAACGTAACCATTCGATCAACAACAAAACTATTTATGTATTACATGAGTGCGTATGAATAAATTAGGCAACTAGCTAATTGTAAGTATTGATGCTGCTGCTGCTGCTGCTGATGACCTGATGTATGTTGTCTGTGTGCTGTATGCTCGTGAGCAGCAAGCAAGCGCCGCAGTTCACTGATGCTGTTGTACAGTTGTTACTTGATGAACACTCGGTCAGCATTCGCTTTGCTCTTATACTCTTCATGGTTTTTCTTTATTTTTTCTGTTCAGTATTATTATATTTTGCATTGCAAAACTTTGGTCAGATAATGGCGATAGTTTCTACCATTTGTGTATGTACGTATTGAGTGATTTGGCCATCAGTTAATGGTTGAGTTAACGAACACGTTTTTTCGCCACAAAACGCAGACACAGAATAATAATGGAAATAAAAATACTAAAAAAGAAAGAAAACAAAAATACAATAAAACTACAAACATGATTACCATAAAACCAGTACAGTTTATAGTCATAAACACAGGTTAAACACATAAAGTGCTGTTACAGGCAATTAAAAACATCACAATATGGCAGTGTACGATTCATATTCATCATAAACTATTTTAAAAGCCGTACTCTTTTTAACGTAATTCGTCTTCAACATTTCATCTCCATCTCGTAACAAAAATGCCCAAAAACATCTTGCAACATTCAGAATGCGTGCCATACCTGAGCGCCTTAGAGGTGTGTTCATGACAAGGCGCTATACAAATCCACGTTCACCTTTACCTTTACCTTTTATCTGATATGTACAAATGTCTGTAGAAATTAATTTTCCTGAGCATAATGAGGTGAGTTTGAGGTTATTCAGTGTGATCTGAGTGGCCAGAGTTCTGTTCCCACCAGCCAGTACACCTGACCATGATTACTTCAGTGCAGTAGATTAGATTAGATTACCAGAATTAAATATCCTCTTAGCGGCTTTAATTATCACCTTTCCGATGTAAACGTTGCAAATTTCAACAAAATCCATTGCACAGTTTCTGAGCAACAGCTGTTTTAAAAATGGAACTCAAAAACAGAAGTTTCCAATATGGAAAATACCGATTCAGTACGATCGCGTGTATGCCCCACTTGGAAGCCAGAAGAGGCAGGTATCAGCCAAGCTCCTGCGTACTCGGTCCACTTTCTCAAAATCTGTCATAGTGTCTGTCACCGTGTCGCTACTTGGAACTACCGAACTGTTTCACTGATGTTCATTGAGCCTGGTGTAAAAACTAATGGTGCTTATTACCGTGACGTCTTGCTCGGTCCGCACCTTCTGCCGGCGATTCGTTCCGTAGCAGGAGACTTCTTCACTTACAATGCTCCAGCTCACCGAGCTGGTGACACCGCGGAGTTGTCTCGCAATACACCAGATTTCATCTCACCGTTGCTGTGGCCGCCCAATAGCCCTGACCTAAATCCCACCCCCGTGTGGGGCGTGCTCCAGAAACGCGTCTACCGTAGCAGGATTCGCGACGTCGACCACTTGAAACAGTCTCATCGAGGAGTGGCATTGCTTCGACCAGAACATCACTGACCGAGCAGTTCGACAATGGCGTGTTCAACTATGCACATGTGTCCATGCAAACGGCGGCCACTTTGAGTACAAACTGTAACTGATGTTTTTGTGTACGAACTGCTAATGCGACTTTTCCATATTGGAAACTTCTGTTTTTGAGTTCCATTTTTAAAACAGCTGTTGCTAAGAAACTGTGTAGTGGATTTTGTTGAAATTTGCAAAGTTTATGTCGGAAAGATGATAATTAAAGCCACTAAGAGGATATTTAATTCTGATAAGATATGCCATAGTTATAGTGATTTGAATTTTGGCGTCACTTTTTTTGGAACACAGTGTAGATTAAGACAGAATTTCCCTTGGTCTATTATGACGTATCATGTCATTGCTAAAAATATAATTTTGCTGTCATACACACACCCAAGTGAATGGTCGTACAACAGTCACATCCTTACATCTGCATAATCAGTGCTGTGATTATACACGATTATACAGTGAATAAACCATTGACCTGACATACAAAATTATGGAAATCATTACCTGCAGACATTCTGACTTGCACATCAGTCACTGTTTTCAAAACTAAACTGAAAACTTTACTGTATCGCGAAGCTTTTAACTGTTGAGTGATTCTAGCTGTCATGTGGACACTAGCGCCTCTGTAGCTTTGTTTACACTTTGCGTTATGGTGTGTACACAAATGTGACTATTATTATTATTATTATTATCATTATTATTATAGTGCAGCATATTGTGAGACACTGATATGTATGTGGCACTGTGACATTACAGTGCATGGAGGCATTGTCTGTTGATGACATGAGATTACGCAGTGAGCTGACATTACTTCTTAATGCTCTTGCCTGCAACAAGTCATTGCTTGAACTTGACATTAGGTAAATGCTAGTTATTACGTTGATATGCCAGTGTTTATTCTGTGTATCTAGTGAAATTTTTAAATTAACTGTAGTGAGTAAAAGTAAACAGCTGAATTTATACAGCACTTTATATGTAAGCTCCTTATTTCTAAAGTGCTCAGATATGGCCCGTGTGTAACGAGAGGATCACACAGTTTTACCTGCTACCCACACACGAACCATACCTGCCCTTACTCCCCAGCTACAAGGCGTCACCACCCTTCGGCTGGTACTCATTTCTCTTACCCATGAAGGGATGGCCAGGCTGAGTTGACCTGGTGGCTGGTCACATACCGAGATAAGTGTCCCGCACCGGGAATTGAACCCGGATACGGTCACCCACCTCAGTACTAACCGGGCCCGACATTGATTAACTTCGTTGATCGAAGCAAACGCGCTAACCGCTATGCCAGACCTGTAGTGTTCATTATATGCAGTGTTCAACTTTTTCAATATCTGTATTACGAACTTATGTATTTATATGTATATGTATTGTATTAGTATTTTTGTGTGTGGTGTTGCTTTGTAACAATTAATTTTTCTTTAATTTCGATCGCTTTTGTGTCGTATATTCTGCATTGTACTGTACGTTGTACATTAGTGGTAACCAGGCTGGAGACTCTGGTGCAAGAGCACTGTCGAAACTGCTCCAGGTGAATAGAAAGTTGTCTGTTGTGCACTGGGATCGTAACAGCACATCACCACAAGGCTTCACTGATGTTGCAGCTGCTATGCAAAGGTAAGTTTCTATCATGCTTTCGTAATGCTTTCTGCCCTGAGGGAGCTTCTTCATTATGATTGGGTACTGTATTTTTCTCACTGTTTGTCTGTCTCTCTCTGTATAGATAGATAGATAGATACATTTATTTATATAGCGCCTATAAGTCGAAAGAGTCACTAGTCGCTTCAGTCGCCAAAGAGGTGTGTTTTCAAAGATCGTCTGAAAGAATCGAAGGAAAGTCCGGCCGTCGCAGTCCGGGTGGAAGATCGTTTCACAGTCGAGGACCGGCTGCCGAGAAACTCCTGTCGCCAAGTTTGTTGTGTGTTCGTGGCAAGAGCAGTTTCCGGATGTCGTTGGAATGAGACCTCAGCGGACAATGACCAGCGTCAGACAGAAGATGACAGTTTATGTACTCTGATGTAATGTAATGTCAATTATTTAAGTGTCATTAAGTGAAGAGTCACTTTAAGGGCACTATACAACAGTCACAGAATCACGGAAACGCGGTCTCAAACAATGACAAAAATGTGATGGAAGCAGTCATTGAAAACTTTGTGTGAAAGGGTATGTTTTTGACGAACGCTTGTAAACAGCGAGTGATGAATAATAGTAATAGGCTGTCTTTATTTCAGTTAAATCAAACTGCTCAACCAACAGGCTGTCACGCAGGACAGCAATGATAGAACTGAGACACGGCCCATGTGTAACGAGGGGACCACACAGTGTTTACGTGCCACCCACGTATGGACCGTACCAGTGGCAGAAGTCTGTGCCAGTCTTGTCAGAAAAATGAAGTGGTAGAAATCTCTAGTCTGGTATAAATGGTTGCTCATGTCAAATTTTACTTATGGTGCAATTTTGACGTGAAAAAGCAGAAGTCGGTGGCAAAACATATACTTCAGGTAGTAAATCAGTCCATGGATGAAGATGAAGCATGTCTTCAAATGTTGTTAAGTTATTTCTCACAATCTCTCAAGCAGTGAACATCTGCATTGACATTACAGCTGTAGTGTAATACTTGACACATAGCGGCCCCGAAGTTTTGTTTCAAGACTTGCGTCGTGATGAAATTAGTGGATGATGATGATGATAATGATGATCTGTCCTTTTTCATCCGATACCCGGTAGACAACATCAGACAACATCTATGTTTGTCTGGAGGTAAGACGGGAGATTATCAGTACTGTTCTGTGTTGTATTGTGTACTGAAGCTGTGCACAGTCATAAAGCACACTTAAATGAGCAGTTCGTCCAGTTCTCTGGATTTGGTTTTGTCACACTGGGCCCATTTCACTGTGCGTAGATTTATTTGTGTTTATCTGTGTGTATTTTCTGTGTTTTTGTTTTATACTGCATAGTTGTTGTGCAGTGGGTGGACCTGATGGGATTGAAGCATAATTCTTAGGACCTATCTTTCTTCAGTGCTTTGATGCTGTTGGTTGGGTCATTTGACCCTGTATAAACCTGTACCCGATATGACCTATAATATGTTTGGTGGGACGTTAAATCTTACTCAGTCAATCAACAGTGGACATTCAGAGTTAGAACTGCTCAAAAGTCAATGTTATGTTGTCGCTAAGTGCAATACTTCAATAACAGATGTCTAAATGTCTATCCTGTATGCAAAATATGAGGTGCAGTTGTACATGTGTCAGTTGTTAAGGTTGATGAAGTTAGGCACATTTTAGTGACCAGCCAAGTGATTTGTACTGGCAAAGCTGATTACAGTCAGCTCCAGCAAATCTGCCAAAGAACATCAATAGGTTAAGATCTTCAAACATGCTGGGATGATAGCTTATGATGGCAACATTTCACGTAAAAATGTGAGTCTTAATGCCACTGCACTACATCGTATCCTTGTTCAACAAAGTGACTGTATGTCTTTGGAAAGTCAGAACAGGATGTTACACAGTTTACGTTAAGTCGGTACCCACTATTAGTAGTGTTGTAATTATTTTCACTAGGGATGTGAAGGAGCCAGCCAGAATCTGCATCCGTCGGATGCGGATTTGGTGTGCGATCAAAATTAGTATCAGCTATTATAGCTACTGCGATTCAACTTACCGGTAGTTATTTAAAATTAAACAGTTACAAGCAAACTGGCAGTGAATATTTAAAATCATTGTGATTTGTAACGGCACTTTTAAATGCTCGTAAACTGTACAGATCAAAAATTTGCCATATTTAGGCCTACATTTCCAGACTATTTGACCTAATGACCTTAAACATGTGTGAATAATGTTCCTCCAAAGCCAACACATCGTGCTGCAAAAATTTCGAATCCGACATGATCGGATTTTAAGTATCCATCGGATTTAGGATTTTGGAAAAAGTGTCGGATTCCGTCGGATTCAGATTCGGAATCTGTCGCATCCCTAATTTTCACTGGTTGTAATGTTGTCAGCTGTGGTTAGTGCGTTAATGATAGTTTATGCTTGCATTACAGAAATCACACAGTGACTGCATTAGTGACACCGGTGTGTGATGTTGCGATGGCACTGCGGGTCAATCATGAGAAAACAGATGCCGCTCTCAAACAGGTGAAATTACTCTCATAACTGCATACTGACGTCAAAAAGCCTGACAGTGTTGCTTGTTAACAGCAACACATCCAGTCTAAAAAATGCCCCCAGACTTATGCAACTACAACTGGAAAATACAGTAAAGTAAAGTCCTTCCCAAGCCACATGGGCCCATGGGGTGGTGCTGATCTCGGTTTCCTATAGCCCTCAGCCAGACACCAGCTAACACTGCGAGGCCACGAATATGGGGCTAGTGTATCGCACGGTGTGTCTGTTTACTCCCCAGCTTTCGCCGGTACGAGGTGTGAGAAACTTGCCCAGAGTTTTATGCCGTAGTGCCCGGCCGAGACTCAAACCCACGACTTCTGGTTGCAAGTTCGACACTCTACCACGACGCCACGACGAAAATACAGCAGTGTGTGTAAAAATGTGTTCTGCTGCAGTTTTCTTTGCGATAATTGCACTAATCTGGGTTTATTTATTGCATGTTTTGTTTACTTTTAGAATTTGAAGATAGTGGTAATGCGTGTTCAGTTCATACGTTTGCCTTGCTTGAGCATGATAGTATGATTGTGTTGGATTCAGTGTAACAATTACATTTTGAATGTCATTATGGTTGATGTTGAAATGCAGTTCACTGTGATATGTCTGTACTGTAGATTGAAGCTGCACTGCGTAGAAATAACACGCCACGGAAACTGCCAGTGGAAAGCGTTTACAGAATGCAGCATGACCTGTTTGTGTCGTCGTCACAGCAGGTGTCTGTGTTTTCTCTGTTGCTGGATGTGTATTCTTGAGATATCTGTCTGAAAGGCCAAGCACCCCAGTACCTGACCGACTTCTGCATCCCACTCTCCGCAGTCACATCTCGGCAGCGTCTCAGATCCGCCAGCCGACAGCTTCTGGACATACCGCGCTACCGACTGAGTTCTTTTGCCCGACGGGCTTTCTCTGTGGCAGGCCCATCAGTCTGGAACTCATCTGACTATCTGAGAGACCCGACTGTCGACAGAGACAGTTTCATCAAAAACGTTTCTGTTTGCAACGTACTAATGCATACAGCGCAGCATTAGAGGTTCCACGATGATGCGCTATATAAATTCACATTACATTACATTATATTACATCTGGCAATGTAGCACTGTAACTTTAATGTAGTAGTAACTTGTTATCTCATTACTGCCGACCAACATTGCTTTGCTGTATTTTAGCCTGTGTTTGCATGACATTTCTATGAACTGACAGTGGCAGAACTTTTGTCATATGTGACAGTTGCTTGAAAGAAGAGCACGTGAGCTGGAAATCGTGATAGGCAAGCTAATGAAGGAATGCCTTCTGTCAGAGGAAGTCCAGGAGGACATTGGCCGTGGCCTTGGCCTTATCAAAGACACCGCTGCTGCACAAGAGGTTGGAAGTTTATTGCTGAATTGTTGTTTAAATAATTAACAGCATTTGTTAATGCTGTGTGTATTTTGTGTGTTTTTGTTTCATACTGCATAGTTGTTGTATTATTGTGAGCACGGTGGGATGGACCTGATGGAATTGAAGTCTAATCCTTAGGACCTATCTTTCTTCAGTGCTTTGACACTGTGGGTTGGGTTTATTTGACCCGTAAAATCCCGTCCCCGATGTGACCTATAATGTGTTTGGTGGGACGTTAAACCTCGCTTCACCTTGCTCAAAATGGTTTGTCCTATACATACAAACATACTTGTACAGCTAGCGTAACTATGGACTTTTGTCTGGAATAAACATCATCATCACCATGATGACGAAGTAAACTATCCTGAAAGATACGGAAAGATTAGACAAAAAATAGTGTAGTACTTTTGCTGTTTTTGTTAATGAGTTAGAAAGCTCTTAAATGTAAGTTTGCATGTCATCTTTACCTTTGCGTACAGTTTAGTACAACTTATTTTTGACTTGCAGACAAGTTTAAATGATTTACTTTCAATGTTTACAGCTAAAAGTAGCAACTTCAAAAGAACTAATTGACATGAGACTAAAGATTCATTGAAATTAGAATGACTGAATGAAATAGTACAACCTGCAACATGTTAACGGTCAGTAAAACCACGTGATAACATGTCAGCATTGGTAAGATGGTAAAAGTGACATGTGTTCATTATAAGTATTGAGCAGTGGGGCCAGTCTCTAGGTAGTTAGTCACAGGTGATGTTATTTATGAACCTAGGTGACATTACTTTCTGTTGCATTGCTGGCATCATGTTATATGTAGGGATGTCAGAATTCTGCAATTCTGCACGCGCAGAATTTTGCACAGAATTGGCCGCCGTGTGCAGAATTAACAAAGCGGCGCGGAAATCTTAAAATTTTGTAGATTTCATTCAGCAGTATTGCTCTTAGTTCGGCACTGACGGCTGCCACAGCCAGCGCAAAGCATTTTGGTGCAAAAGTAATATTGTATTTTGCTGTTCTGTGCATTAATGCTGCAGTTACAGGGGGTCACAGTTTCACATTGTAACAAATTTCAAAGTTATATGCATTTGGTAACTTGGTTTGTTAGTTGGCACCAGAAAAAAACAATGTTTATCGAGCTGGTCACCTGCAGACAAAAACGCCAAAAAGTAAGAAAAAAACAGAAATGCACACAGTACAAAACTATAAACTAAGTAAAACTAAGCAAGTATACTAGTGTGCAAAACAGGGTCCTACAGCAATGCCACTGATGATTTTCAGCTTGAAAAATCGGCTTGAAAAGTGTGCAGAATTTACGAAAATGGTGCGCAGAATTTGCAGGTTACACTCGCAGAATTTTAAATTTTCGGCACAGAATTCTGACAACCCTAGTTATATGGCTTGCTGACAGAGGCATACCTGCGGATATCTTATACATGATAACAACAATATGCACATTTTTCTTCCGCAGTAAGTCGTAGCTTTAGAGCCCGTGGCAGTCATTATGTGACATTGAATCACTTGAAAAATTGGTTTAAGTCTGATGTTAACACCGGTGTTAACACCGAACTTAACACCTAATTTTGTTAATTAGTATTCATGACTAGCATGGGTACAGTTGCTTGTTTATATCTAAAACGAAATTTAATCGCAAAAAAATCAGTCTAATCAACAATTCTGGGATGCTTTTCTTATCGAAAGAACAGTTGTAAACACACCGTTTCATTTGATGTAAACAAAAAGTAGAGATATGCTAAACATGAATATTAATTGGGTTTTAGACCGAAACTTCAGTCTTTTGATTGGTTCTGACGATCGGTGTGTATCATGAAACAAAATGGCAATTTTACAAGCAGTGCACTATTTTACGATTATTACGATTGTTACAGTATCGTCTCTCATCTTGTATCTACGATTTACAACAGCTAATGTGAAGTTGTCTGCTGGTCAACACTATGTGAACTGTGAAGTAGTGAACTGAGTGCGCTGGTCATGAATACTTATTAACATAATTATGTGTCAAGTCTGGTGTTAACTCCGATGTTATCTTTTGATCAAGTGACCCATTGTGACGGCATGTGGTTGTATTTGTACTGCAAGGTGCATTAATCGCTGTGAGCTCAGTGACAGTCTGATAATTGTTATTTGCGTTTCAATGACAATTAAACCTGATAATTGATGTTTGTGTTTCGCGGGTAGTTGCTGACGGAGTTTTCTCGAGTTGCATTGTGTGTTGACGAAGAAAGAAGTGTCTTGCGCAGTCAGCTACGCACTGCTGCCAATGACTTACAGGCTGCAGTCAACTCTCAGCTACAGGTGAGAATAGCACCATCTTCTACAGGTGAGAATAGCGGATACATATGAGCCATTGAATGGAGTCTCTACAGTGCTAAGTAAAGGTAAAGGTAAAGCAGAGCACTTGTATAGCGCCTTGCATGGTATACAAACCACTTTAAAGCGCTCAGGCATGGATCACACAGTTTACCTGCAATAAACACCATGCCTGCCTTTACCTCGTAAGC
>Ga0049105_1000726_pt1 | contig 12573 bp, 5 predicted proteins | sample WorMetvaBAHAMAS1_FD_61260 | JGI IMG/M metagenome (GOLD analysis project Ga0049105, IMG submission 61260) | Worm MetaG Olavius vacuus BAHAMAS.1 | ecosystem: Host-associated > Annelida > Digestive system > Unclassified | place: Germany: Marburg | collected 2013-04-09 | reverse complement strand
GTCAACTCTATGAATGAGTTGCCTCAGGCCGCTACTACTTGTTTACTACGTGCTAGCAGACGCTGATCTGGTTTAACCAGGCAGCCGAGCAGCACTAGCTAGCCTACGGTAGGCTCATAGGAACGTACTGCGTTGTTTACCCTCGGAAAACTTCCACTTTGGCCGACGCACAAACTCTAGCCAATCATCCAGTACATACCGCGTCTTTCTTTCATCAAAACATGCTAATATCAGAACGAAAACGGACAAAGATTAGCTGATATTGTCGTTTGTTTTCTTCATCTCACTTCGCAGAGCTGAAAAATTGACAGAAAAATTAGAGAGGGTGGCAATTAGTGCTGAAATGCCACGTGAGGCCGTCTCTGCTGCCAGTCATTATTGGCTTTAACCAAAAGTTCGGGCACGACATAAACCAATCGTCGGTGCTCCGTAGTTCTTTTTGATTTCACGTTGCTCTATTTCGGAACGAAGGCGACTCATAGGAAAATTGAGGCCAAATTTTGCACTTTTCGCCCCCCCCCCCCGGCGTGAAGTTAGGATAGGCGAAATATCGGAGTTAATTTTATGCTTGAGTTAGGACCCAACCTCTGATAATATGGGAGAGGGCTGTTGCGCGTTCTGGAAGATTAGAGTACAGCGGTAACATATAAAGCCTTTCGCCTATCGTCGGGAGACCTAGCAACTATTTTTCAACCTCCACTGAAGCGCAGTTAACGAAACAGCCCGTTACAGGACACTCTGTGACCGACAACAGTGCAACTAATACAATATTCGGCTGCCGCTGCTGTAGCTTACATGTATTTGAGTTTCTTAAACTGATTGCTTCCGGTTTTAGGCTTTCAGCAGATCATCAATCTGGTTAGTGGTTACAGACAGTCCAGAGCCGGGCTGATCCCCCCGTATTATCCACCTCGGTTTCGAATTTATCTTCGAACACTGCACGGCATTCATCTTCCACGACTTGCGATTACTTCAGTGTTATTGTGTGTCGGACGATTTCGTACCGTTCATTTCTGAGCCGTGACTTCACGTGGTTGGAAGTAAAACGTTGTAATTTTTACAGATCGGTGTGAATAGTCATGACGAATACGGTGTTCGTAACTTTTATAGATTGCCCGTCAAGTGTTTCGTTGTCGTCGTTGTGACAGTCGTGTCTGTGTGTGTGAAAACTGACAACCGCCTACTGTACCGGCTGTATTGCGAGAATCGGCATATAGATGAATTTAAATTAATTTAACTAGTGATTATTTCGATCTGCTGCAGTGCAGTCGTTGCGATCATAGGTCAACTGATATCGCCAGCTCGTTTCAATTCGCCACAACTCTGATTTCACTTACTTAATCGATTTCTATGCCATTTACAGTATTTTTGTGCATTAACCTTCAGATTGCGCTTAACCGTACGCGTCAAAAGGTATACACATACTTTACACTTTTCGGAGACCGAAGTATCGTACCCACATTTTCGCAGAGTATCACAAACGGAAGCCAGTGCAAAACCAAATATGTGTCACTGCATAGCTATATTGCAGCTTAAAGTTTTCAGTGGTGCATGTGGTGCATTTTCACGCTGTGGCATTAGAAGAGCGTTCGTGTTTTTTACAGTAAAAAAAACTTAATAAGCAAAAAGTATACACAACAAACGTTTCCTGTACGCATTTGATGAGTTGTGGACTTTAGCGACACGCCAAACTTTTTGGCACAACATAACGCTTCTGCGTCAAACAAAATTCTATTTGGGTCGGACATTTTCTGGCGTTTGGTAGGTATTCTGTATCGCGCGTCGTAATAACTGTAAACTCGCAATGAATGGCATGTATTTTTCGGATCCGTTTATCTTATATTCGTTGCACAACTCGTCGTTCAGTACGTTACGCCGATTCGCCCGTTTGTCAGTTGACTTGTCGCAAAGATGGTTCCATCTGTCCTTGCCGAGTGTCTATATATACTGTTTGTCTCTCCATTCCCGGTGCAAGTAACTGAGTTCGTTGTACATTTCGATCGCCAACTACATGGTTACAATCGACATTCGAATAGGCCCACGGTTACCGGTAACTGTGTACACTGTACGGCATTTGTGCAAAAAAAGTTTACATTACACGGTGGCAAGATCGAACTATTTTCCCCAGCAGTTGTGGTTCCAGAAAGAGACTATCGTTTTCTCCCCGTCGCCCCTTCCGCCTTCTGACAAACGAAAAAGATTTTTTTAAAATTTTAACCACATTATTGAATGAAAACAATGATTGGCTAGCCGATCGGCGATCGCCCTTATTTTGATTAATCCATTTGTCTGGATCCGCACTGTTCTACGGTTACGGTTTGCATGTCCTATCTATCGAAGTTCAGTGTATAAACTAGTGGTTTAACTAAAGCGTTGGGCGAACGTATGCTATATTTGTGATCGTTACTGGGACATAATTTGACCCAGTCGTGTAACGGGTAAAACTACGTTGATGATGTCACAGGAAGCTTACACAGAACGCTGTGTGACCAGAGTACTGTTGTGAACCTTTTGTCCCTGACCTTTATTTCTGTAATAAGTAAGTAAGTACGAACATTTGTCATAGACGTTGCCAGAAAATAGTGGGAATGCTACGGCGGCGTCGGATGGCTTCACTCAGCAGTTAAATGCAGGCCGATGTCACTGTCAGTTGATGGAGATTCATCCGTATGTTCGGTCACTGTACACTGCTGAATATTGTCGATAACGCGTTGCAGACGCTGGCGTTCGACTGCTCGCGGCCGACGTAGCACCGACTGTAAATGCTCGCTGCATGAACAACCGCTGATGATGACGATGATGATGCTTCAATGGACGATTCACTGGCCGATGCGGCCGGCCTCAGGCTGCACATTTCAGCTGCTGCAGCTCGTTCACGTCTACCTCTGTATACGCGTATTAGTATAGCAGTAGTTTCAAGCGTTCGAATGTATTAGATGCGAAAATACAAAGTGCAGAAACGACACAGTTTTACCTGCCGTTAACACCCTTAGTTGCTCGACACATCAATCATTAGTGGATACCTAGTCTAGACAGCCGTGAGGTTTTATGGATGGTTAAACTTTAAAAAGGTGTATGAAACAAAACAAGAGTAACGAACTACTGTTCTTACCCTACTGATCGACACAGTTAGCACGTTATATATTACGTTGTCGTTAGCACTTTCGCATTTTATGTCTCCCATCCACACGAGGTGTATATAGGCAGCTGCGTACAAGCAGACCGCAGATTCCCAGTCGTGGTATTTCTGGCGTGCACATACTACGACTATTCAGCTTATGTGTGTATGTCGAGGGGAAAGCGAGGGAGCACAGTTCGCACGATAGATCGTAGACAGAATGAATTTGGCGGCACACTATGGGCGTAAGGCTCATCGATTAAGCATCGATCGAAAGATCCGAATTCAGTCGATGCGACATCTGAAGAACTGCAGGTTCGTCAGCGTTGCTATACCGTGCAATCAGCAAAATTCAACGACGGATTGTAGGGATGTGATATGCCGTCCCTTTAAAGATAGGCCTGGCCTGTGCGCAGCGTAGTGCTTCGAGCTTGTCCGAGATACCTCGGCTCATTCATTGATCACTCAGGAAATCGTAACAATGATCTCTCTGTAGTCGGTCGACCGTCGTTCGAATATTATATACAGTGTGTGTACGTCGTTATGCTGCTGCTGCTGCTGCTGCTGTCACTGTGGCAACTGCGTATTTTTTTTGTCTCCAAAACACTGCTAATCTACGAAAAACCACGAAAGTGCCATTAAAAATTAAAATGTGTTAAAATGGTCATGACTTTCTGCTGCTGTTGATTATCTTTCGATGAGTATTTCTGTTTTCGTGCTTGTGATATTTTCTGTCTATTGTTTAAGTCCAGTTAACCAGTAGTAGTAGTAGTAGTAGTAGTAGTAGTGGTAGTATTACTAGTAGTATGGCACAATGCGTTCTGCTGTGCAACACAAATGACCGCTGGCTGACTGATTCCCAGTCGAGCGAATATTATATCGTTCGCTGCATTAAGCTTCTAAAATATGTATCCACCAGTGCACCTGAGCATTTCCGAGGCAGTTTTGGCTAGTTTATAAGGTCGGAAATGCTCAGATGCATTTCTGACCTTGTAAACTAGCCAAAGCTCGCTATACAGCAAAAATTGGGCAACATTTTCGCTCTGTATAGGTCGCTATAGGTCGATTATTTTGTTTTCTGTTTTCAATCACACTTAAGCAAATTGAACATCTTCAGACTGAAACTGGTGTGAACTGATAGCAGAAATGCATGATTGTCGTTCATTTTCTCGTTGTCTTCCGTGTATCGCATACAATGATACAAATATGGGAGATCGCAGCGTATTTTGTGTAAGCAGGCTAAGAGGTCACCGACACCGTAACAAGGCCACATACCAACCGCGCCAAACAGTCACCCGGTTAGCCGTTGATTGACACTCAGTAACTATAATAACCGTATGACTATGATAGATAATTGTCATCCGTCATGATCATACGGTTGTTGTCCGGCCAAATGTGACTGATGGTGTCTTCAGTTAACCGAGTTGTGTTTGCGACTTTATACTCACACTATACTATCCGCTTGTCATTCACCGAGGTCCACTTGTCTCTGAATGGTCACTGAGGCGCCGTAAACTACGGTGCTTGACAATACTATGGGCAATGTGACAGTCGGCTGTCGTGCAGAGATCCGCCGCCTGTGCAGACTACACGCATTATGAATTACCGCACGACCGTAATTTATAACCTCTGCCCCCAGGTCCGCTGGCGGTAGTAACGGTACTCTGTGTTATAACGGCAGGCGTGTGAACCGATATAGTGTGTTGGGAACTTAACCCCTGATGTACAATCATGCGCAAACGTACTTACACGCTCCATATGCAAAGTTGTCGTGTTTACGGTATTGGCAAGTTTTCTAACATTAGCAGTATAGACATTAGACAACGATAGACAATTGCTTGAAAAAATAACAGTGTCATATTTGCAGATTTGTTGTGTTCTAAAACACAACGCAGACGAAAAGGCTAAAATCATACTTATAATAAGTAAGTAAGTAAGTCTATTTCTATACGGCGCTGGTTTACAAAGAGTCACAAAGCGCCGAAAAGACTCGCCTAAAACGGTAGAAATAACAACATACACAACTACAGTATAAATTGTGTGAAGGTGTTCAAAATGTTCTTTAAAAACAGCAAACTCAGTAATTTCACTGTCGTCTTTTGTTACGATGATAATAGTGATCAGGATGACGATAACGGAAAATGATCTCTAAGTGACCCAAATAGAGACTTGTATGAAACGAATAGTTGACCGCATTCTATCGCCGTCAGCGCGGTTCGTATTATTTGCTGCGGTTTTCTGTTGAGCTTGAAGGACGCGCGACCGTTGTGTTTTCGGCACATCTGCATTTCGTCCGTTTGATTGATTGATTGGTTTGGTCCGGTTTGTTTGTAACGTGCCGTAACCGGACGATCCTAAAATAGAACCGACAGCTTTCGCGGACGGAATTACCACAGGGCGCCCCGACATACGCCTCCTACATAGTGCAGACGAGTTCAGCAGTTGCACCGCGGGGCGGGTTCCACGACCGTTCAGGCATTCCTCTTTACTGAGCCGTAATACGGCTTTGACGAAGCCAGAGGATGGGAGATTACAAACTCAACTTACATTCTTGGCGATTTGCGAAATTTGCATAATACCTATAAAAACGGCTGACCCCTGGGGAAATAATTAGTACAGCCGATGTACTTACTGTAAGCTTACATAGCCGACTGTAATAATACGGACTCGAAGGGCATATATTTAGTATGCCAAAATACACCAGAAATGCTCACGTTTTTCAAATTAAATTTCGAAAAAAATTTCGGGGCAATACCGCGACCCCCTACTGGGAGACGCTATACGCCACTTCTGCGCAGATTTTCCCAACTCTCGCACTCTTAACCCCTTGCTTCGTCTCTGCGTACTGTTCTGGCCTAATATTGCTAATGAGTCTTGGGCGGAAGGGCGTGTAGGCTAAGTGCAAATTGTCTGCCGTCGGTTCTTGTTATCAGATTGTGTTCGAATGTTGCTTTATTGGCGTGTGCGTGTTGCAGTGCAATGCCGTTTATTGTCGTTCGTCGGTCAAGATGTTTTCTGCGAGTGACCGCGGTTGATTGATCCAAGTACCTGTTCAAATCCCAAACGTCGTTGCCGTGGCGCTGTATTGCGACTAACGATTTGTACTGTTCTAGTCAGTAGGTACTTTTTCGGTTGCAAGTGATTGCTTTTCGCTTATCGGTCATGGTTACACTCTGTCTCCGGAACCTGTGCTACATTGCACGTCTTTCTGTTGGGCTGGGCATATTCCAGGCATACTCGAACGTAAACCTAAACCAGTATGCTAAATAATTGTCCGTTGTGATCGTTCACGTTGTAATAATCGCGTTTGACTTTATTTTCATCTATGTTTGACTTGCGCGATGGCATGCGCGGTGATTTTTTAAAGTAACTTGACTTTTTGACATATGCCTTGTCACTCCCATAGACACCTTATCTCCACCCCTTACTGTTTTGCGCTCCCGCTTCCACCTTCTTCCCGCTGCACCTGATACCTATATTGTCCACGTTTCTTTCTTTCTGTAGAGCTTTTTTGTCTTAGAGCGTTTTCTATCATGAACGACAATCAACTCCACTCGTTGGCAGTTAACGTATCCGTTTTCAACCTAATGTCGTTTCGACCATGGCAATTTCTACTGCGAGGATTAGCATTGTACATGACTATCTTTCTGGGTTGTGCGCTATAACTTGGATGCCGGCAGCATATCTTAAGACTTTTCGCGATCTTCTGACAAAGATATACTTGTAATAGCTCCATTGCGAACCTTTCTCATTCATTCGCTGCGGTTTTCGTATACCGGTATTTTAACGTCTGACATTATTTCCAACAACCGATAGTTTGATCGATAAAGCGATGCGTGTTTTGTGTAGAGGTACATATTGTATCATGCGAATTTGTACATCGTACTGTTTGTGTTATGTGGATGTATAAATTTACTGTACACATAAATCTGTATAATATAATATGGAATGTAGTGTTGTGTAACTTATGTTGGACAGCTGGCACGTAATTTCGTGTCGTGCACATTTTAGCATCATATTGGTCGTAGACCTACATTCGATTGTTAACTTTGTGTGTTTGTGTTGCTGTTGCGGTGTTTGTTAGGCCTGTGTTTCTGTGTTGTTCCTCTTAGCACTTGATGCTTCCAAAAAGTGGCTCAATTCTACAGTTGAAATCAAAGAACCGAACTTGTAAAAGCCTTTATCATTTAATCAGTATCACATGTATTATCATTATTACAAAGTTAAAAGTAAAACGAAAAGCTGAAGTGGTCACTCCTCGCCGCTAGAGAAACTGTTGTGGAGCAAGATGGAGTTAAAGCGTTGAATTGTTATTACTATTATTATTAAAAACTACAAAATTAGCCTACCCTAAGCCTTCAAGGACAAGCTACATAGCCTAAGTGCTGAGACATAATTATGCATTAAACCTCTAACATACTAGTCTTGTCATTTTCTACCAGAACCTAAACTGAGAAAATTTGAGAAAAGTAACCATTGTTGTCCGCACTGTCTCGTTGGCTGCTTCATTGCTCATTGAAATAACAGTCGAACTTTCATAAACAACTTGAAAATACCGTACATAGACCATGCGCAAGTATATGCAGGAGGTTCTATTATTTGCGAATCTGTTTTTTTTCTATACAGATTTGGTTGATATATATATGTCAATACTGTGTTTTATCGCCGTTTTCTACGTAAAACAAATACGCATTTGGCATTTCGATTTTCAGTTTTGTTTGAACAACTATTAGGGTAAAGATTTAGGTAAATACGTTCGCGTCTTGCACGTTGCTGTCGTAATTGAGGCGAGTTTCCGGCGACTTTCGTTTGAGACAAATCGGTTTTCGTTCCTTCGCTCTTCGTTTTCGTATACTTTTTGTCCGTGGGCGAAGCCACAGGGGATGGAATTTTGGGACTGAATACGCGCTAGTCTTCAGGACCACTCGTAGAATTCCAGCTAAACTGACGAAAAAACGCGGGATATAATTATCCCCTATCCCCCTTAGTGTGGCCATACATACTACCAGAACAAATGCATAAAAATGAAAAGTACAGATTTCAATGGATGCCACGTTCATAGGGGGCTATGGCGCCCATCCCCACCCCATCCCACCCCAACTACCCATTTTAAATCTCCTGGCTACGCCCTTCTGTCTGACTGTTGTTCGCTGTACTCTAGTTTCAGGGTATTTGTGCGTGCGGCGCGATGTAGTGACGTGTGTTGTGTAAAGTTTGTGTCTGCAGCAAAGGGTATCGACCCCAAAACCCATTCTGCAGTCACAATGTACACCATTTTCGTTAAGTGCAATCGTGATCATTGGTACGACAGCGGTGTTGGCCCATTTCCGCCTGAATTTTACTGATTTCGAGGCGTTCGTCCGTTGTCTTTTATATTATAAAATGCAATAGACGGATTTAACGTTACACCACAAAACAGAAATAATTATGCAACAGTCGACTTGATTGCAATTGGTCATATTCGACCTTTAAAATATTCCGAGGGCCGCTTATCGTGTCCGTTATCGGGGCGAGCGTAGCCTACATTTTGTTGTTTTCATGTTGTTCTGCTGTGCCCATGTTAGTGTGTGTGTTTGTCTGTTTGTGTTTGTCACAAAAGTAATTCCTATAAAAGACAAGGTTTATAGTTGAGTCATATTCGTGTCAACTCGTACAACGCCAACTCGTAGTTTCGTACCCCTCACCTGTTCTTAACCGTGACCATGCATAAAATCAGCTCTAACCCTAACCAGGTTTGCAGTTCTCGAGATTTGAGTCACGGTCTCGAGATCTACATAAATCACACAATTTGATTTTGGTCATGAGTGCACGTCTCACTGTGATCTTGAGCCGAATCCTATAACTCCAACCCAAACTGTAACTTAGCTCTGGCTATAACTTTAACCCAATTCTTGTTTATAGGACGATTTGGTTTTAGCGTGAGCTTGTGGACGACATTGTCCGTTCATCGTGCTCTTACATGCCAAGTGTATGCCTCGTCAGTTGGAGTTCCTGCGGAGTTGATCGAACGGTCTGTTCCTCGGCCGATGTTTCCCGCAAAGCCGGTTAGAAACGTCAGCCTGGAACTCCGCAAAGTACTTCAGTATAGTTCTCCCGTCGAAGATTCGTCGCCGACGTGGAGTTAAAGTGACGCTATATACTTCGCGGAGTTGACGATTGAGCACGAGTTGACCATGTGTGCGACTTAACTGGACAGTGTTACCGTATAGCAAGGCGGTGCAACAGTTCTAGTTTGCTGTCGTGTCCCGTGTACAGCCTATATCCAAGCAGACCAAACGCTTTTCTGCAATTACTATCACGGATGCGTTTACTCGTATTTCTACAGACGGATCTGTTTCGAGTATGCGTGCCTTTTAGCGTAAACAATAATGTCATATTGTTCACTGGGCTAGATTTAAGCGATTTTAATCTCCCCCACAAAAACAGCTGCGTGGTGTACAACTACACCGAAATGCATTAAAATGTAGGCGCCATACAGCTGTCACAAACATGGCGAAGGGCATGCACACAAACAGGCAGAGAGTACAATAAGTGGTTGGGTGCTGTGTCGTAAACCAATAGCAAGCGGTTTGACGTATCGTCGCTCCGTTGATGGTAACTTTGTGTCAGATGCGATCTCAGCCAGTCGGATAGATGGGTCCGACTGTTGTTGAACCTTTGTACATAGCCTATAACGTAACGTGTTGCAGACACATGATATTGAACGGCAGCAGCGGTGCGATGTGGCACCGGCCACGATCGAGTTCTATATAACAGTGTATTTATCGATGGTTCGTGTGTCGCGTGTATTATTGTCTTCGGATAAAAGTAAAATTCGTCGATATTTTGTACGTTTTCTTTTACTTTTTCTGTGGTTCGTTGATGACAGGAGGCCGTGGCCAATCTGTAAGTCAAGCAGTCAATCAATCACTAAGTTAGTGCCAAGCCCAGTGCAGGCAATGGCTCACGATTATTCACCCATGATCCAGTAACCCAGGAATATACTGACCCATGACCCAGTATGCATGACCCATAAATTTTCGGCATACGTCAAACAGTATTGCTCGTGTTAACGTACATATGCAGAGAATGTCAGTCAACTGATGTTGTCTTTGAAATGTCTCATTTATACTGTTCTACTAGACTGATAACAGTTAGTTTACATGCAGTAGATATCTTAGAAGTTCATTTTATATCCTTCCAGAACAACATAAGTCGCCTGCACAAATTTCTGAAAAAAAAAACATTTTACGCTGACCAGTAATATCGGGCTTTAAATGCACAGAACTGGGACCGCTTATACGTTTATGATCATGATCACATATAATGTGCTCGAATAGGCAGACATGTGTCACGGATAAACATGCACTGGAACGTGATCCAGGTGACCAAAGAGTGGCCCATTCGAACCCGCTGACCCGGTGACCCATTGCCTGCTCTGGCCAAGTCTCATACATCGAGCGGGATTGCCTGTCAGTCAACAAAATACAAAGTTAACACAGAATTGAGCTAAAACATTGGTTTAAAAGTGCGATTTAAGAGGGCGTTCGCTCAGAACTCGGAAATTTTGTGTCCTGGATGCATTTTGAACTAAGATCAAAGCCATCTTGGCCTACAAGCAAGAAGCTTAGCTGCCGCAAAGAAACTGTGCAACTGTTGCGTTGGTCTGCTTTGGCCAAATGTAACTAGGAGACGATATTTTGCGGACATTATAGGCTTAGGTCTATCTTTTAACCACGATGATTGTAATCCTCGTCTTCTTCGTCTTCGTCCAATCAAGATGCCATCTCGGTGATCAAGCAATATCGCAACGCGGCCTGCAAAGCTATAAAATTCGGTGTAATAACGCAAAATAAAAGCTATTACGACGTTCAAGGTCATTCAAGGTCACTGATGTCGGTACCAATCGAAAGCCCGTATGCGACTTCTTATTAGTGATTACATGTAATACTAACTGACATCCTGTTTCGTGCCGTTTCGAAGTTCTCGCAGATTATGGTTCAAATATTGGACACTTTGCGTTTTTGGGCCCCTTTGGAGGGAGAGAGGCTTCGGGGCAACGTATACTGTTCATCTTAGGCTTATTGGAAAGCTTGTAGTGGACTTCCTATTCGTGTTAGGTGTTCGGCTGAGGCGCTACGGGAAAATATTGATTGGAAATTCGCTTTTTCGAAGGGGGGGGGGGTTGGTCATTTTCGGTCAAATTTTCACATAGTAGGGAACGTCCCCCACGAACAATTTTCTGGCATGGATAGATAGGCCAGTGTATACAACTTTGTCGCTGACAGTATTCACACAAAGAAACTTTGTTGCAGACTTTATATGTTGGGATATGTAGGCCTAGCCTAGGCCTAGGCCTGATGTAGCATTCCATGTATGACATTCCTTTAATTGTCTATTGTCCCATAGACAAGACGAGAGACAAGGCAGCCAACAAAACGCCTTTTTCTTGCAAGGCTGTCTTCGAGTCCGATAGAAGTGACAATAAGTCAGGTAACGTGTGATAGAGTTTAACGACTCGCTCGACACCTATTGGCTAATTTCGGAGCTAAGTCGCTTGTTTTCCGAAACCGGAAGTAGTTAAATTTCAGCCGTGCATTAAGATAGGTCTATCTAATCGAAATTTCGTAAGTAGGTAGATTTCAATCTTCCAAAACGAGTGCCGTAACTAAACCCGAATCCGGAAGTAGATTTCTGACTCCATGGCCACCATATTAAAAATCGATTTGACGTTATAACTCCGCGATTTTGATGAAATTTGGCATCACGATGCAAAATGACATGTCGATGAATATACATAGGTCAACATGGAAACCGGAAGTGTAATTTTAACATGCCGCAACAAAACCGGAAGTAGATATGTAGTACAACAGCCGTGGATTCAGATATTTCGTTGAAATTTAGTTTGCACAGAATGCCGTATCTATGGGCGTAATTAGTGCTGTGCAACTGTGCATTAGTACCAAAAATGTATACCCCCGAAAAAATAGGAGGACAAAACACAGGACGTCCCTTCCACTTTATAAAGTAGGGGGACATGTCCCCCTGTCCACCCACTGATCTACGCCCATGGCCACATCATACTTGAATCCGGAGACTCTATTACTGCCATTTTAAAAGATCGACATGACAATTTCTCAGGGCTAGTCTTGTTTGGGTGATATTTGGTATGTCGACACAATACACAATACACGAGGACTCATACAAAGTTCAGTCAAACTGCTCGGAGTCCCGTCTGGAACAAAGTCTCCGAACTAATGCGGGAACAGAAGTTGCATAATTTGGTAGGAAAAAAACTGCAAATATAAACGTAACAAGATGCTCAGCTATCGTAGAGAGACCGCGCTGCAGGGTGTGTTATAGTTTTCGCCAAAAGTAGAAGACTGGAACTGGAAGACAATATTTATGGACATTATAGGTCTATCTTCAACCGCTGTGATATAATCGGCTTAAAAATCGGTCGAATTCGGCGAAAA
>Ga0049105_1000725_pt1 | contig 12573 bp, 5 predicted proteins | sample WorMetvaBAHAMAS1_FD_61260 | JGI IMG/M metagenome (GOLD analysis project Ga0049105, IMG submission 61260) | Worm MetaG Olavius vacuus BAHAMAS.1 | ecosystem: Host-associated > Annelida > Digestive system > Unclassified | place: Germany: Marburg | collected 2013-04-09 | reverse complement strand
CAACACCACCATCATCATCATCATCATCATCATCATCATCATCACCAACAACATCTTTATCATCGTCGCTATCACTCATCATCATCGTTAAGGAGGCCTGAGGCGCATGGGCGCCCGCAGGATTTTTTTTCCAGGAGTGGGCAAATTAGGGGTCTGGGGACGTAAGTCCTCCAGCGGGGTCCGGGGTTACATCCCGGTGGAGTCTGCAAGCGAAGTCCCCAAAAGCCCACTACAGGTTGTGAAAATAATGCATCAGTAATTCGTCTACTGAGCGTTTTGCTGTAAGTACAAATGCACAAAACACTTTACAACATTTCCAGAGGGGGTAAGTACCCCCTATTGCCCATGCCTGCGGGCGCCCATGCTGAGGTGGCTGGCCGGCCTGGCCTCCAATCTTCAAACGGTATTTTGGAAAGTTTTGTGGCCTATTTATGGGTTCATTCCTATCCATGGTTGATAATCGGCGTTCACAGTAGGCTTACCGTTGTAAATCCATATCACGAATCATTTATTCAGTGGTTCCGATTTTGTCGCCCCGTGTTTGAACTACTAGTACGCCCGCGTGTATTGTGCGCATACGGCTGGCTACGCCGCTGGTTGTAGGCGCTGCGTTCCAGCACAACGCTAAACGTCAAGTACATGACGCGACGTCAAAGTCACAGCGAGGTCGTCGCGTCAAGCAGTCACGACCGACGCGCAGTGCATCACGGGACGACGTCAATTTCCGCGGCGTCATCTGTCGCTTGGTCATGACATTCGACGGACGTCAGACCCGTCTCAACATCTCAACGGATTTCAGGCAAGTCTAGCACGGCACTGAAGTGAATTCAGGAAATGTTCTGGGTGATTGCGCTTTAAGTATAAACTAAGCGTAAATGCTTTCAATACTTTACGTGAAACCACAGATGGAAATGCAACCGGTTAATGCACTGAACTTGGATCAAGCCGAAACGAACCGCATGAAGCCAAATTGTTTGTTTGAATCTTAACCGAACAGAACTGTCAGGCTGTAACGATAAAAACTTTCCGTGTAGAAAAAAATCACGCATCATAATTATTAGAGATGACAAATTATAATCGAAATACCAAGGTTCGGTTTCTGTTCGTTCGATCAGGTCGCGAAAAGAAAATAATTATTAAGAAACGTGTTCGAATTTGTAGGCTATAGCACTTTATATATAAAGCTTTATTCACCATATCAATGGTAGCAAACACAAACGAGAAAACAGCTTTATAATGAATCATTTCTAAAGCGCCCAAATGTGGCCCGTGTGTAACAAGGAGATCACACAGTTTTATCTGCCACACACACGAGAACCATACATGTACCTGCATTTACTCCTCAGCTGGTACTCATTGCGCCTATCCAAGAAGAGATGACCAGGCTGAGTTGACGTGTAAGAATGTAAAAATGCAGTGAAAGCTGATGTTTCTTGGGTACAATATGTAGTAGACAAGCTGTGATGTGATTTTGCACACTGGACAGTCACATCACTCACATGCATGGATAAGCCCGATTAATTTGTTCTATAATTCAAAGCGTTGTTAAATGGTGTATATGTTTTCGACCGAACATAAAGGAATCCGAACTCCCAACACTGACTGAACGAACAGATCCCAAACCGCCAGTGTTGGGGTTTGATCTTCGATACTCATCTCTCATACTCATCTCTATACAGTTGTAGTACAGTATGTTGCATGATTTTCTGCCGGTCTTACCAGCTCCGGTAGTGAGTTGCCCGACAATTAAAGTCAGCGAGGTCATGCCGTGGCCGGACGAGTTACGGAAGTGCAAAAATTGCCTAAGTGCACATTAATTTCATATGAAAACGCAAATAAAAACATGACGAAATCGCAAATGCACTATCCCCCGCCCGATAAATATGTTAGTTTTCGCCATCCGGGGGTGTACTCTTGTTATCGGGAGAAACACAACTTATCCCCACCTCGTAAATTAAGCCACAAAATTATTTCTCGCACCTGCACCTACTGCATCTCCTGTCTAGGCCTATGAGCCAATATCGGTTCAATCGTCATTCTGTCTTTTATCTGACTGTTGAACTGTTGTTGGTTTCGTCTGACAGATTAGAGCCGCGAAGCTGTGGGTGGCGTCGTCGCTCCGGTCTGCTGCATTGTACGGCGGACACTCAGTCAGACAGCGAGTCCGTCAACAGTTCACCAGGGGGCAGCACGACCACTAACACCGCCAGTCCAACATCCTTCAGTTAGTATCACTGGCTGCGCGCGCCACTTTGCTCCAGTGGTTAACGTGCAAAATTAGAGGTTGGGGAACGCTACATTCAGGTTTGCAAAAAAATCGCGAAATCACCAATAATTCAGCCGCGGATTGCCCGATTTCGCTCAAATTTCGTATAGACTTTGATCACATGACGTTTGATGTACCACGACCTTTCAAGGTCAACGGGTTAAAGATCAAGGTCACAGCATAACATAACGTATCAGCATCAAAAACGCTATAATCCAGGCACGGATAAGTTGTCGAAGGTCATACTTGGTGAAAATTGTCTCAGAGCCAAGAGCTACACGTTATACACGACGTTCAAGATCATTAGGTCAAATATTGAAATCGCATTAACTTCGCCGCGGATTGATCGATTGCGTTCAAATTTTGTATAGAGTTTCATCACGTCACAGGCGATACATTGCACATGTTCAAGGTCAAAGGTCAGAGGTCAAGGTCACAGCGTAAAGTAATGCATCAACAGCAAAAACGCTATGTACGAATGGATAGGTTCAGCGACTTTAAACTTGGCATGGCGTCGTAATTAAAGCGCGGGAAAGGACTGGCGTGGCTCGGGCGGCCTCAAGTTGCAATGCCTTCGCAATTGCCACGTTTTCTAGTATTGGTTTATTTTACAGGTACAATTTGTACTTTGTTCTTCATTCTAGGCTATGAAGTTCACATAAATTCAAAACTCACGCACATGTAGTGTATCAGTGTTTTAATGAGTGACACCTTATGATAACGTTGAGCCGATATATATTGCACCGTGTACAGCAGAGACGATTGTATGATTGTTGAGTGTCAGTAAAACGAGCTTCATTGTCGGCGAAGACTTGCGCATCATGTAGCGTAAATAAGACGCCGCTGTGGAGAGACGCCGAGGACGGTACTCCGCTCTGTAACGCATGCGGCATCAGGTCAGACTGTTATGTTCTGTATTGCTTATAGTTACGGTTATTTTTGTTATTGCTGTATATTTCTCTTTCTTCTATGTGTTTCTACCATTTTGGTGAATAAATATGATCATTATCTACGTCACTTGCAGCTCTACACAAGCTTAAAATCGATATTACAAAGCGTAGCTATATAGCTTTTAGGGACATGGCCGATAAAATTTAGGGGCCAACCAAGGCGAAGGGACGGAGCGCCGCCCGGGCTTACTATAGACCCGAGCCGAGGAACCCATATAGGCCTGGGAGCCCTTCTCACTTTCATGAATACTGCGTTTGATGGCTTATAATATAACTGTCATTATTGACTAGTGGGCTAGTTTAGACACAGAGTTGCAGGGTTTTCTCGATGGCTGCTGGAACGGAAAGGGCAACGACCTACATGTATAGCAATGAGAGTAACGCGTTTACATTATCATTGTGACTCCTGCGTTGTATTGAGCGTTACATTTTTTATTTTTAGGCATCGTGTATGAAGTTTCTTAGTGGTCGATGTGGCAGGTACAAGAAGTACCGACTGCGATGTAGCCGCTGCTGGCACATTCCCAGGAAGCAGTGGACACCTACGCCGACATCGTGGAAGCAACAGTTGTCTCTGCGTTGTCAGAAATGCGGTCTCCATCAGTCTGTGCAGCAGCAGCAGCATCAGCAGCAGCATCTGCACAGCAAACAACGTGGCTGATAAGCGTTCCTCGCTCACACCTCGTCCAGTGGCGGCGGAAAGGGGGCGGGGGCGAAGGGGAGCATCCGCCCTGGGCGGCACTGTGCATGGGGCGGAATTTGGAAGGGCAAAAATATGGAATTCTGAAATTTTACACCCCTAACTTAGCGTACTGTTAACAGTCCACACTAGTGCCATCGTTGTAACCATAAGAATAACATTGGAGATCTGACTGCGGGGGTGGGGACGGCAACATACATTTGCTCCGGACGGCAAACACCCTCGTGCCGCCACTGACCTTGTCCTACCAAAAGACATTGTTATATAGCTCTTACTGCAGTTAAGAAGCTGAGCCTGGAGGACTGGCTGCTGTGTGACGTCACATGACGTCATCTTATGACGTATACATGTCACGACGCATGTGGCATTGTGGCCCACTCCCAACTTTCATAGCATGCGTCGAAATCGATCTTCTCGGTAATTTCATAAGGTTTATTTCGTGACTTGAGAGGTGAGCGATCAGATCAACGAAGTGTGGCGGAAAAGAGCGATACGATTTCACGGAAGTTGTTTTGAAGCATTTTTTGTTAAGATGATTGTGTTATAATATAACGCTTAACGTTTATTTAATTAATATTTGATCTCAACCCGTTAGTTAGTGAACAATGTTGTACAGTATTTAATTTTTTTTGTTAAATGTACGTTTTATGTGCGTAGCCTATACAGTCGAAACTCGTCGACTGGCTAAGTCGTGGATGATGCAGAAATGAATGGTGGCAAAGTTTGCGACAGAGGAGCTCGGAACACTTGCATTTTTTCTCCGCCTATCAGCATGGTTAGTTTTCAGCCCTGCCTCCGTAAAATTTTATCCCACACATCCGAGAGTCATTGCCATTGCGCAATGAGTTTCGACAGCGAGAATCATTTTGTTGGTTGTGTTAACTAATCGATGACAAGTGACGAGGCACAGTTTCGTCAAGTGAAAAATATTCGTGTTTGTATTCTTTTGTTGCATGCACGGACACAGTAAGTTGTATCTATGTTGTTACAACGATTTACCTTATTTTGTTCAACTATAGAGTATAAAGAGTTTCGGGTTTTGTACAGTCGTTACTAATATGTCTTAAGTGGCCCTGTACTGTAGGCTGTTGTCTCGCGACTCTATGGTTATCGTTATAATAGTCACGGGCTGTCTGTCTGTCCGTCTGTCTATCTGTTTTTCCGTCACGTTCGGGTTTTTGTCCGGACGAATGAAGATACGATCGTGCGGTCTTCAGTATCAAGTAACACAATATCAATCTAGTATCTGGAGAGGTAAAGTTTATCCGGACATACTCGCAGGGGTTGACCCCAGCCAGGGCGTTATAAAGTTAAGCGACCCCCTGTCGCTGGCGAAAATTTGACCAATAATCAGCCATAACTTGGAAACGGTGCAAGATAGTAGGTAAGTTTCTACTAATCACTAAGTAAGTAAGTAAGTAAGAGTATTTATAGGAAGTTGCATGGGCTTTCGATTTGGTACCAAAATCGGTGATCTTAAATGACCTTGAACGGCGTATGACCGTTATTTTGCGTTATTTTTACCGAATTCCGTTGAAAATCGGCGATTTCGCTCCAACGGGGGTCAGTTGATCCAAAATTTCAGGTAGAAGAGGTCGCTCTACCAACCATTCTTCTCACAAAACTAGGTTAAATGGTCTTTAATATGGTGTATAAATCCGGCCAGAATTTTCTTTTGTTTCATCACAGTCCAGTGTCCACGAGTTTGACAGTCAGACAGAGACAAACGGACGGACAGACACCTTTCTCGCGACCAGACCGACCTGGATTCAATGCAGCAAGGTAAAAATGAATGTAATTAAAAAACAATTGGCATAGAAATCCAACTAGATAAACGTCGACGGCGAGCCGTCGCTATGCCTCCGGCGTTTGGAAATGCATTCTGGAGAATTGTCTGTAACCGTAATCTCTACACCCATGTGGCCGACTTTTGGAAATATTTGTGTACGTTTTCGTTTACATCTCTTCGGTGGTTCAGGAGCTATCGCGTTCACAAGATTTCTATGACCCTCGATCGCTGACGTTGACCTTGACCTTGACCTTTGACCATGTGACCTTGACCTTTGACCCTGTGACCTTCTCAATGTCACCAGTGCCATGTGCCGTGTAGACTTGCCCATGATATTGTGATCAGTCTCATTGAAATACCTCGATTCATTCGGGAGATAAGGGTGAAATACGAACGTACGGACGCACGCGGGCAACCCGACTGCTTTACGCCTCCGGCGTGTATTTAGGCAATGGAAGCATAACAATTCAGTCGGATAGTCCTTGACAAGTTACTGTGTGTCCACTGTGCAGTCCACTGTGTTTTAGGCGTCGTACAAACACTTTATCATTCTTTTCTATTTCTATTTTCTCTGTACAATTTCTCTGCATTCGTTGCGAATAAAGACACGTATTAAAACTTTTAAAATATTTCTTCCTGAAAATTGTTAATTTTCGCTTCCGGCTACATTCGTCTCAATTTTCCGGTATATGCTGGCAGTAAATTTTCCCAGGACGTCTGACGTCACATGCTTAGGCCTATTACATACCACGATGACAAGCCTACATTGTATTCTATGCACCTGTAGCGTACGCCCCGTCGCCGAGCACATTGCAACGGCCGGGCAGCTACGGTCTGCGTGCGTGGTCGTGATAAGGAAACCAGCCACTTTTCACTGCGGGCGCAGCATGTGATTATCTGATCGACCTCAAACCAGGAAGTGATTTAATACAGGCAAAATACACGCCTCCAGCTGGATTGCGTGGCAGAACACTGAGGTTTGTGTGCACTATACACTGTATTAGTTGCATACTTAACCAGACTTTCATTCACGAGTGGATAGGCACAGGCCGATGAGGTTCAAGTAGGCCTCTATAGTACGCGTTCATAGCTTGATAGACTGTCTGACCTCACAGCCTGAACAACGAAGTCGGTAAGTGTCAGTAAATGAACAGTTTGACGGTTATTACGGTTATAATGTTTTGTATGCCTGTGGAACATTGTAACTGACGAAGAATTATTCTGAGAGAAAGATGAGTTACTGGCATTCGAAAATAAATGGTACAGAAATATAATGCGAAGGGAAGGAAACGATCGAGAAATGTTGTGCGAAAGGACAGTGAAAAGGAATCTACTCCGGGAACTGATGCAAAGGAAATTGCCGGCATATTTGCAGAGTGATTGAGTGACGATAAAGGTCAAATTGTTGGTTTTGGGTGCAACAATTAAGGGATACTACAAAATTTTGCAACTGAGTACTGAGACGCATTGCAACTTGAGGCTTTGTCCGCTTTTATTGCGATGCCCATGCCAAATTCAAGTAGCTTAACCTATCCGTTGACGTCTGTCACGTCGTATGGCGTCTTACTGTTGATATGTTACGTTACGCTGTGGCCTTCGCCTTTTACCATGTGACCTTGATCTTTAATCTTTAACCTTGAACATTTGTAGTATACCGGCAGTACCGCAGTCAACCTCTGTACCAAATGTGAGTGCAATCGAGCAATCTGCGGCGGAGTTATTGCGATTTCAATATTTGACCTAATGACCTTGAAAATGTACGTGTCACGTGTTGCGCTTCTCCTGGGAATATTTTCACCAAGTTTATAGCTCGGTCGACCTACCCGTTCTCGCCTTGTAGCGTTTTTTTGCTGCTGAAACGTTATGTCACGCTGTGACCTTGACCTTTGACCTCTTGATCTTGACCACGTGTAGTAGATCGGGGGTTATGTGATCAAATTAGGCTATCAGCGAATTTGTTAGGCCTACGTACGTGTTGAGTGGGACATTCGAAGTCGATGTTGTTCACTTCTCACATAACAGCGTTAAGTCATAAAACTACGTGTCCTATAAGTGAATGACAGTTATCTTTCTTGAACGAGTTACTGCTACCACCGTTTCGTGTTCCGTGTGCCTCTGCACAGCAAATTATTGTCTCTTCAATACTCCGACGCAGACCGAACCAAAGCTAACGATCAATCATTCAATCAATCAATCAATCTTTATTTATATCAGGCAACCAGAGCCCATAGGGGCTAGACCTATACATATAAAAAAAGAAAGAGCACACACAACATTGTAGAAAATTACCATACAGACAGACGAGAAAAGAGAGAAACTAAGCCATTATTGGAGCGACACATCTCCTCAAATCGTGGCAGAGCTAATTCACTCAACATCATGGTAAAATTGCGAAATTTCTGCGAGCAGCCAAAAATCGTCAGCCCTATCAATTCTTTATTCCCTATTGATAATTAAGCTGTTGACTGCCTAAATCTGCTGTTATAGCTGGAAATATACATCTTTATTCACCGTAACTGGTAGCAAATAAACACGAAAAAAAACAGAAAAACAGCGTATAGCTTCAGTTGTCTGGTCTTGCTCGGATAGCCAGTATCTAGGGCCTAGAGCGGTAGGGCGTTGTGCTGACGTGTTAGCGCGATACAGCGTTAAATTTCCTTGTTGACACCGTGTCACGACTTACGATATACGCCAGGTCGTATAGGTTGATTGTGTACAGGTCTACGTAATGTTTGGCACAGACTGCACTGCAGGGCTGTTGAATACAGCAGTGTTGCGCGCACTTCAGTACGTAACGCAACTTGGCCTCGATTTGAAGTGACTCATTCTCATCCTGCTCAATAGCTCAATAGTTACGTTGCACGCCTCTTTCCGCTATTTTAACTTCCTACGTCGCCCTCTGTCACAGTGCCACACCCGTCTGCCGGCCCCCTTTCCCACACACATAATATGCCACAGTTGACGAACCCCCTCCCTTCCCCCGAGAAAGTATGGGATCCCAGTCACGTCAGTCTTTTGGCTGACGGAAGCTTGGCGCAGTCTCTGCTGATTGACAGTTAAACTGTCAGCACGAGACGTGCAACTTTACCTGTGCTTTCTTCGTTAAGTGCCCCCGCAACTGTTGCCTAGTGATGGTGTCACTTAAATCATTACTTTTTAAAATAATAATAATAATAATCTAGCACACGGCCGCACAGTTACACAGTACAGGTTCTGTCGGAGTTGTCCATGGGTTGGGTCAACCCACGGGTTGGGTTGAATTGGGTTGGGCTGGGTTGGGTTGGGTCGAGATTTTTTTAGCTTTTTAGTGGTCGGGTTGGGTTGGGTCGTGGGTCAGAAACGTTTCCAAAAATTCTAAAACTTGGTAGGCCTCTTGTGACTGCTGAAGTAATGCCTGATAACCTAATAATGATAAATACTAATAAATGAGTAATACCTGATAAGCTGATATATTAAAATTGTCTTCCTTGTGCCCGAAGGTTTGTTGTTGGTTGTATGGAGTTCGATTGGGTTATGGGTTGTGGGTTGGGTTGGTTTGGGGGTCCGAAGTCTTTACTTTGCGATGGGTTGGGTTGGGTTGGGTCAGTCGTTTGGTGGGTTGGGTTGGGTTGAAAAAAATTGGACCCAGGGACAACTCTGACTGTCATTAATCCTAACAGTCAAAACTCCCGTAACGTATATGAGTTGAGAGACACAAATTAAACATTTAAACAAAATCACATATGCTGTTCGAATCAGCCACATGTAACTACTGTTCGGTCCATGGGATGACCGATGTTGTAACAATAGAAATGCGCTCATCAAGTGAGCTTAAATGCACGCCTATATCATCATTATCATCATCCTCGTTTATTGTAGTCAAGACAGAACGCTCAACCTTCACAACAATCTGTCACGCAGGACAGCGACTATATAGCTAGTGCCTACGCTGCCACGCAGGACAGCAACCAATGACACGACTGTCACGCAGGACAGCCACAACGACCAGGTTTAGCCCAAAGGCTGCCAGAAACAGACGGCGCCAATGTATTGCCAACATCCAATCAGGTGGGCTTTTACCTCGCGAGCACTCACCAGATGGCGCCACAGCACACATCCGATTGAACGAGCCGGCTAATCATTTATCGACCTCGGAAGAATGAAGGGCTGAGTTGGCCTAGTTGGCTGACCTGTAGTGGACGGTTTACCCACAGAGTGGTCACCCGTCGGCTGCAGGCCGAGCGCAGGACAAGGTCAGTTCGCCGGCCAAAGACCGACGTTCCACCAACTGTGCTACGCAACCAACCAATTATACCAATTTTACAAATACGTATAGTACGCGCATTAACCAAACCCTTCCCTATCACGAAGTATCACACTAGGTTAATCCCCTCCGCAATCATGATGTAATTAATGAATGATCCCCAGACAATAGAGAGGGTGGTTGAAGTCTTTATAGTGACTTAAAAGTAACTTAGTTATAACCTGTGATAATAAAACTCTGGGTCTACGGTAAATTTCTGTGCGGTTGACCGTATGCCGGAATACTAGAGTTTTGGAGAGATATTTTAGGACAGTTTAATTGTTGTTTTCGTTTTCGTTGAGTACGTTTGGCACTTCATGTAAGCTGAGACTGTGGTTTTGCAGTTGACTGCGGAGCAATGGCGGATATCGTCAAGCAAGGTTATGTCAAAGTTAAAGGCAAAAATCTCGGAGTAAGTCGCGTCCGGTCTCTGTTGTATTGACTAATGTTCATGTCTCGTCACTCACAACATTTCGTCAAAAGCTGAAAACTCATTTATTTCGGCAATCTAACCCAGAAATAGTTTTATAACTACGTCGCCATAGTGGTCCTTGAAGTTACTCTTACTTAGGCCACTATAAATAGTTTTCTAATGTAATGTAATTATTATTATTATTACTAGCGCGCATCTAACTCTGTTAGAGCGAGCTATTGCTATGGCCTTTCTGTCTGTCTGTTTGTCTGTCTGTCTGTCTATCTATCTGTCAAACGCGTGCTTTGTGACAAAACGTGATTGGGTTGGGTTCCTATAGTTGTTGCAAGTTTCGTTAAAATGCCTCCGTGCACTAGGTAAAGAGATACAGCGTCACGCGCAAAATATGAGCCTCTGTTGTTTTCGGCAAAAAATCACCAAAAGTGGCTTTGTTAAGACGGTGTAATCAGGGCGTCCAGAGCGGATCTAGACTTTTAGAAATGGGTTTACGGTGTGTCAAAATGTTTGGCAAAAGGTACACAAACATACTGATTTCTGTTTTTTTAGTGTATATTGCTGTAATGTTCTCTTGCTGTCTATTTTGTAGTTCTCTGTTTTTGTATGTTTCTACTGTGTACTTGTCTTTTGTATTTTTTACTTTTGTGCTGCCTAATTTCGCGTAATAAAGAATGATGATAGAGATTCCAAAGAAATAAATATCTCACCAGTCAGGATATCGTCGAGTAGAAAAAGAACAGACGCCGTGGGTGAATGGATAACACTTCGAACTTCCTCAGTATTCAGTACAATACAATACAATACAATAGAAATTTATAGAGCACCATATGTCACTAAGCGAATCAGAGGCGCTGGTGGCGATGACTATAGACAGGTCCGTATGCTGTCGCAAATAAAAACGTTTCGAGTTTGCATTTAAAACAGTTAAAAGTTGTAGCAGGTCTACAGTAAAACGGAATTATTATTACAATATTATTGTACGGCATCAACAGGAGGGGGTTTGTACCCCAAAGCCACACTAGATCCGTCCGCGGAGTCTACATTGTAAAGTATTGCCAAAATATATTTAGATTTGAATTACCAAGTGTTCGGTTAAGCAGATTAAAAACGAGATTTTTAGCCTCGTACAGTTCGGTTGATAACTCAGTTTGTACACACATTCTGATACATCGTTAACCATCATGTTTAATTCAATATATTCATACAATCTGTTGATATACGTACTTGATAGTGTTAGTCTTGTTATGTTTGTTTGTTTATCTTTGTATTCATTACTACCAGATTTATGGTGAATAAAGTTATTCAATGTCAGAAGGCGAACTGTTGCAGAGATGGAATAAACGCTGGATGATACTGCGTCGCGCGTCGCTGCGCAGCGGCGTCTCAGTCCGCCTGGAGAAGTACGAGAGCGAGGCAGCGGCGAGCAACCAAGCGTCGTCACACTGTGACGTCTACGACCTCGCGCACGTACAGGCCATCACACGAATGACGGACACATCCAAACCGGGCGTCTACATCATCCTCGACGATTACAGCACTCTCCAGTTCGCCGCCGACTCCAGTGAGTTGCAGCAGTCATACTACGACTATGATCACTTTGCATTATAAGCAGTAGACCACACAGGCGTAACCAGGATTTTCTCTATGGTGCACTATTTTTCCTAAAAAAGTTGATGACCTTTTTTTGGTCGTCGTCCTCAATACACAGCTAAAACTACTAAATTAACCACTCCCACTCTCCAAACCCTCCCCACCCAGCAAAAATTTCCTTAAATAATTGACCTCTTGCTCTGCCTGTGGGCGCACTTACAACTTACCCCTATAAATTACGCCAAAAATTCTTCGCCCTAGGGATGCATTTGCACCCAGGGCACCCTCCGTTTTTTTGCGTTTTTACCGCGCTGCATGTAATGCAGACGCGGTATAGCGAGGAGAATTCTGTCTGTCTGTCCGTCCGTCCGTCCGTCCGTCACACGCGTGCATTGTGACAAAACGGTAGAAAGATCTGTCCAGATTTATATACCATACGAAAGAAAATTTATCCCACTTTTCTGAGAAGAAGAATGGTTGGTGGGGGGCGACCCCTTCTACGTGAAATTTTGGGTCAACCGACCCCCGTTGGAACGAAATCGCCGATTTTCAACCAATAATCGCTC
>Ga0049105_1000724_pt1 | contig 12576 bp, 7 predicted proteins | sample WorMetvaBAHAMAS1_FD_61260 | JGI IMG/M metagenome (GOLD analysis project Ga0049105, IMG submission 61260) | Worm MetaG Olavius vacuus BAHAMAS.1 | ecosystem: Host-associated > Annelida > Digestive system > Unclassified | place: Germany: Marburg | collected 2013-04-09 | reverse complement strand
TGCGGCCGTTTGATGTACCGATACCAAACCACACGTCTGTAAACATAGGTTTATAACACTTTTATCAAGAATCCGAAACCGAGTCCGGATCCGCGGATTTTTTTACGAATCCGTCCGAATTCGTCCGCTTACAAGATTTTGGGATCCGTAACAACACTACTGATGACGCACAGGAACCACTGCAGAGAAATTAAGCAAGTGACTGCAGTATGGGAATGATCACTTTATTACTCTGTGGAATATTTATTACTTACAATCAGACCGTATCAATTTTCTTGGGTATTTCAGTCAGATCGCCAATCTGACTGTATAATTGATGAGAAATATAGATGCGGAATGCGTAAAATACGGGGAATAGCGCAATACTTGTGCATAATGAAATCATAACCTAGACCCTAAGGGCTATTTCACATTGCCGCGAGTACTCGCAGGCGAGTACTCTCCGCGAGTACCTTTCGCATTGACGCGAGTGAATGTGAATTCAAGGCGGGAAATACTTTATGCGTCATTTTTTGTTGCTGCACGTATTACTGTCTTGTGTTTGTAGGTCATGTAACCTAGTTTCATCCACAGGCCTATCGCAGCATTTGCGCTTTCCGGATATTTAGTCTTCTGTGTACAAGTTGCACGTATTTATTCAACGGATGGTCATATTAGTTAAATTTTTCAAAGAATATCGACAGTTCGTACTATAATTAGTAAATTCTTAAGCAAATAATACGTAAAGAAGCCGCAAAAGTGAACCTGATATCTTGAAATCACGTCAAAATAAGTAAACCAGTAACCAGTTTCGCCAATTCACTCGCGCGAGTCAGCGAGCAAGTCGTTTTCACCGTGAGTGTCCGCGAGTACTCGCGCGAGCGATGCGAGCACTCGCGTCAGTGTGAATAGACAATGGTAAAACTAGACTAATGACTTTTTCCGTGAGTACTCGCAGCGAGTACTCGCGCCAGTGTGAAATAGCCCTAAGGCATATATGAAATAACCCTAACTACTGACCCTAACCGTAATCTTAATGCCATACCCATTCCACATCTGTGCAATGCGGAGTGCGAAAAATTGTGAGAAATTGTGCAATACTGCTGTAAAGTGACACCCTAACCCTGACCCCAACCCAGCCCTAGCCATGACCTTAACCTCAACTCCTCACCTTAACTGACCATAGCCCTATTCCCATTACACATTTTTATTCCGCAATTCTGCAGTTTACCAGAGCCCGTTGTTGGTTGGTGAGATGTGTCAGGCAGCTATAAGTGAGACAGTATAAAAGTTGCATGCTCATCAACTCTGCTTATTACTTATTTAACAGTGTAAATAGATCCTGTGCTGTGCCGCTTAAACATGTGTGATTTCCTTCCGCAGTATATGACAAGCAGTGTGCAGTTACTTACAGTAAATACGACATGTGCACTGCAACATGAGAATTACTAATTTGACATGTGTATGGTTTTAGTACTTAGAATTAATGCTTTCATGTTAGAATGTTATAAAATAAATATTTATGCTTAATTACAATACCATGTAATATCTAGTTTTTTAAGGCCAAATTTCATGGTCGTGAGTTTTGGGGTTTATGTGGTAAATTCTTAGCAGTTAACTTCACAACTCACTGTATTTTGATAGGAGTTTTCATACAGACTTGTAGCAAATAGGTTCTTCTTTACTGATTTCAACTAATGTAGCCAAGTGAACGTGTGTTTGTATGTATTTTTCATCTTGTTCGTATGTGAATTTTTTTAGAATGTAATATTTGTTACTTTGTTAGCCCATCTGGTAAGCTGGTGCAGATCGAGTATGCTCTAGCTGCAGTCGCGTCTGGTGCACCTTCAGTTGGAATCAAAGGTTTGCTATTTGTCATTGTCACTGTGGGTTGGGTGTATACCGGTATGTAAGCTGAAGCTGCATTATCTATGATAACCAATACAAAAACTGTGTTGTAGACTTAAAGAATAAGGCTGTTTGTGAAATCACTCACGTTGTGTTATTCATGGTCTGACTGAAGATCCGATCATTTATACTGTGATTGTCACCTTGTGTCAAGCACCAGAGAGGAAGTAGCTGATATATATGTGCTGAAAATAAGGTATATGATAGTATTTCAGACTCAGCTGCATTGATTACCTCCACTACGCCATGCATAGAGGCAGTTGCCTAGAGTTGTATTATTGTAACACGGTGGAATGGTCCTGGTGGTATTCAAGCCTTATCTGAAAAACCAACTGGCTTCCTTCAATGCTTTGACACTGTTGGATTGGTTATATGACCTGTAAAAATCGTCCCCGATATGACCTATAATATGTTTGGTGGGATGCTAAACCTTGCTCAATCAACCACTCGGGGTTGTGTTTTTGCCCGAAACAATTGATTAGATTATAGGGGGTTTGTGTCCTGGTCCGGGAAGTTTTGTCACCTTCAGTCACTTTGTTGATAGAAGTTTTGTTTGCATTGTGGCTTGTGTGTGCTGTGCTAGTTATAATTTGCAAGATTTTGTTTGGTAACATAATGTAACGAAAATCGACACATGTAAATGTAGTTATATTATCGTAAGTAAGGAAGCTGATGAGTATACAGGAAGTAATTTAGAGCTTGTCACATTTTCACACCAGCGCATTCCATTGTCTAGTTAGTATGTCTGTGAAGATTGGAGGTATATCATGAGGGTTGTTCCATAAATAAGTTTTAAAATGGCATAATTCTGTATATTTTTAAAATATGAAAAATCCGAAATATAGGTTGTGTACTTCATTTAATTGGGCACATATACTAAAATTTTTATAAAGATGATGTCATTATTGTGACATCACATGTACATAGAACACAGTCAGTCAGTGCAGTATATTGCCCATTCTTTGACCTCTTGCCAAGTGTTACACCTCACACCACTGCGAGTTACAAGTACAAGAAAAATGAACACGTTCAACAATGAAACCTGTTTAAATGTCATAAATCAGTGTTTTATTTTTCAACATATCGTCTAAATTTATTTAAACACTTATCCCATCTATAAACAAGTTTCTGAATACTTTCTGCAAAAAAATGATGCTGCAGCCTATGCCACTGATGAACAGCTGATTGTACCTCCATATCTGATGTGAATTTCTGCTCACCCAGCATTTTTTTCATTGGCTGATAAAGTGCACTACACTTATATGCACGTCTTCAGGACTGGGCGTAAACTTGCTTTGAGTTTACTGCGTGTATTGGCTTTTTGCAAACATACAGATTATAAAGAAGACTAAGTTGCTGCATGTGCTTGATGGATTGCAGCAAGAGATGGCGTTGTTCTGGCAACGGAAAAGAAGCAGAAATCTATATTGTATGATGATCAGACGATACACAAAGTGGAGCAGATAACGCAGAATGTTGGCATGGTGTACAGTGGGATGGGTCCCGATTACAGGTATCTCATGTCGGCTCACATTCTACTCCATTAGTATAGTATGTGATGAAGTCCTTACTTATTCACTCTTGTTCATTTGAGATACAGTATTAATGCTGCAGTTTTATAGTTCATAATGTCTTCAACAGAAACAGGTGCCTGCATTTTTTGTTGTGAAATTGTGGTCCAGTGTGTGCAACACTGTTGTTAGGTAATTGTTGCACGGAGGTGTTTGTATGTTTAAATAACATGTACTCTGTGTGTTTACTGTTGTGTGATAAAAACAGCAAACTGTAAAAATTAAATCAAAATTGAAAAAACTGACAGCACAGTTTAATTCTAGATGTGAGCATTTTTGTTGTTAGTTTGAGTGTATTTACTTCACTTGCTGTTTTGCTCATTTGCAGAGTACTTGTTAAGTCTTCACGTAAATTGGCTCAGCAGTATAAGTTGACGTATCAGGAGGAAATTCCAACGGCTCAACTTGTCCAGCGCATTGCCAACGTCATGCAGGAATATACTCAGCAAGGGTAAGGAAGTTACTTGAAACCTGCAGTCATACTTATTGCTGGCCTCACACCATAGTTAAGTGTGGCATTTGCTGTGAGAAAGTCTGTCCATTTATCTCTCTGTTACAATTGTGATCCACACCTAAACTGTTCAAGATATCAAAATATGTCTCGCACTATACCGTAGAAAGATTTTCTGTAGTTTCTTGAGGCCATATTTTGCAATCCTGAATTTAGAGGTTCACCCTGAACAAATGCATTAGGGAGAGGCACCCCACCCTCCGTTGACAGCTAAAATATGACCAATAATCCTCCATACTTTGGAAATGGTGAACAATAAGTTAGTATTATTTACACAGAAAGTCACATATGCCCTTTCAATTGGTGCCAAAAGTTGTGACCTTGAATGGTGTAGTGGCTATTATTTCACCAAATTCAGTAGCTTTTGGCCAATTACATCACACAAAATGTAGCCCAAAGAATCTAGTTTTTTTTGCAATATATGACTTAATGGTGATACTCTCATAGATTACTAAAACAGTGCATATATTCCCCACTCAAAAGCGAAAATTCGACTTATGCAATATTGTCAGTGGTGTAACTAGGAACTCGGGCGGGGTTGGGGTTGGACAAATATCCAATTTGAGCCCTCCCTTCCCTTTTCCTATCCTTTATCCCCCTTCTGCTCCCTTTCTCCCTCTTACCCTCTCTCCCCTTCCCATCTCTCCCTACCCCTTCACGTCCTTCTCTTCCCTCCCCTTCCTCTCTTTCCTACTATTGCCAACCCTTTCCTTCTCCTTAGCTCCATTCCCTCTCCCGTATAACAGCTAGAGGTCTGCTGCAAGTTATGAGCATTGCTTTGGAAATTACCTGTGTTGTATTGAACAGAATGTTAAGTGGTATTTAGTGAAGTCTGCTCATGTGCTTCACTAGAATTAAGTTATATTTGTTGATCAGAAATTGTATTTGATGACACATAACATATCTGCCAAGGTGGTTGTGTTTTATCCAGTGTCTGTCTGTCTGTCTGTTTGTTATCAACTTCTCATAAAAACTGCTTATCAGATTTTCATGAAAATTTAATCAGAGATGTGTTGTGGGACAAGGAAGATACCATTATCTTCTGGAAGTCTTCTAGATCCACATCTGAACTCAGATCCAGACTCTGGATGCAGACTAGATTCGATTTGGAGGAGGTCTGCACTCTTGGAAATGGTCTTATTGTGAAACTAATTGTGAGTTGATAGTGGTGTGCTGTGTTTGTCAGTGGAGTGCGACCGTTTGGTGTGTCTCTTCTTGTTGCTGGCTGGGATGAAGACGTGCAGAAGCCTTACCTCTACCAGTGTGATCCCTCGGTCTGTTGCCACTGCTTGTGACATTTAATAGATTTCAGTGATGCATCTTCAGAGCTTTAAGGAACTGCTTTATTTGTAGGCCGTACGTTATGCTAAGTTAGGCAGTGCCTACAGAAATTTTTACTTTAAGTGCTTTTGGCATCATTTTACGAAATTTTAGTTAATGACTAGATGGCCTTAGATGGCGAACCATGCTGGTATGCTGGAAAATGTTGCCTGTGACCTTGATCTTTGAACACGTGACCTTTAAAATGTCATCAATATTGTGGACATGGTAGTGAGTAATTGTGACAAGTTTCAGTAAAGTATGCTGTAGATAGGTGAGAAAATACCTCCTCAAAGTGCTTGTTTGACCGATTGTGGTCTCACTATGACCTTATTGTGCATATTTTAGTTTATATGGTTAATATTTTTAGAGTGTAACAGATTATTGTTACAGTTTTCTACATTATGTCTGTTTTTCATGAAACAGAAATTAATGTTTCTGGGTGCATTGTGTTCATGTCAGGGTGCGTACTTTGCATGGAAGGCAACAGCGATGGGCAAAAACCATGCCAATGGAAAAACATTCCTGGAGAAACGGTCGGTTTTGCTTTTAAGGTTTATCAGTTCATTTTTGCAATGATGTAGGTGTGGAAAGCTTTCTATTTGTATAGTATGTTTATTTTGAAACATATTATGATAATGATGCGAGTTGTTGCACAATGCAGGTACAGCGATGACGTCGGACTGGAAGATGCCGTACAGACAGCTATACTGACGTTGAAAGAAAGCTTTGAAGGGCAGATGACAGAAGACAACATTGAGATTGGCATCTGTAACAAGGATGGCTTCAAGCGATTGAAGCCAGAACAAGTCAAAGACTATTTAGCTCAGGCGTAGTTTGAGTTGTTGTATAGGCATGATATTCTGTTGTTTCGGTGACAAACATTTGCAGCCGACTGTTGAAAGTATTGCTGGCACAGACAACAGCTTACTGACAGTCATTTTTCTGATTTTCCGTTGCTTTCTCTGAGTATGTTTGTTCCTTGTTGTCACTTGTTGAAATCTTCAATAGCAAATATAACAAAAAAGCCGGATGTTCAAATGTCATGGACCTGTTTGCATGCATAAAAGTCAGTTATTTCACTCTGTATATACATACAACAGAGACTGAATTGTGTTGTGTTATGCATTTAAAATATCAATGTTTTACATGCTTCTGTTTCAAGCACATCCTCGCTGAATGTGCCGACCATGCTGATGTTCGCAATACCTTTTTGTTGCAACATCGATGAAGGATGTCCTTGAAAGTGTCGACACATCCAACCCGATCGATTTTATTAAAGAAATTTTAACCCACTTTTTATATGTATACACTTGCAAGGCTTCAGCTACTTGCTTTGCATCTGTCTCAACGGGTATGGCATGAACTGGCCTTATCTGTGCCGACGTGCCATTAATTAACTACTCACTCACTCACTTCAGTCTTAAGAATGATGACATGTCTGAGCACACTGAGGTCTTTAACATGTCTACATAAGCACAGACAACCTGTGCGAGTTGTTAATAGGAAAGCAGTTCTGTTCTTCTATCTCTTCAGTGACTTAAGAACACTGGTCTGTGGCGAAACATTTGTTGGCAGTTTGTGTTACTGGCTGTACTTCAGTGTGACTCTGGCCCTAAAAAAAACCTCGACTCCAACTCGGACTATAGGCCCAATATCAGACTCCCGACTCTAGGACTTATTGTGCAACATATTGCACAAGGATGACTTGAGAGAAATTCTAAATTCTTCAAATAAAAGGTCATAATAGTGTAAACGTGAAATTTTTATTGTAATGATGACAGGACACGCTTGAGGTAGCATAACAGGGAAGAACTGTTCACCAGCTGAAACTACATACAGTGTACAATCGAGAAGTACATGTAGTATGTGCCCAGAGTCGAGAATCTCTCTCAAAAGAGAGACTTCAACTTTGGGCCAAAACGTGCAGTCTGAGGACTCCAACTCTGACTTCACACCCCTGCATGTGACTAACCATAGAGCTACATTTGTGGCACTTTGCACTCTTGAGTGTATATCATTACCGTAGCAATAACAGTTAATAATAGCGTGAACAAAGTGTGTAAAATTAGTGTCAGCAGTTAGCACAGCACATGGGCAATGTACTACATTTGAGAGGAGGTTAAGACAATCAATAATGATGCAGAAACATGCCTGGCAGGGGTTGGGTGATTAGCAGAGTTTCTGTGTATTATTGTAATTTTATATTTCATTTACATAAATTATAAACAAAAATATAGTTATCAGTTAAATTTACATATTCAGTAATGATAAATTGAGATCTTCACAAATTAAGTTACAAGACATATCTGTACAATTCACATGTACATCGTACACGGTGTTCTTTCCTAACATGGTTCTTCAAATCTTTGATGATGCTGCATATTTTAAATCAAACTGTTGGCGACATCTTCCTCAGCATACAACGCTGACAGACTCGAAGTGGTCCAAGATCACGGCATCGACAGAACCCAGCGAAAGGATTTCGGTTGTTGTGACACAGGGCTGCAGATGCTGTGCGAGTTTGTGACGATGACAACTTGTTGACAATGCTGTTGTTGTTGTGGTCTTGTAGCGATATTTTAAAATCGGCAGATCTGTGCGAGTTGTTAATCGGAATACATTGAGATGGACACTTAGACTCGTCTTGCTTGTCATGTGATGACAAAGGAATGTTTGTTGATGAAGTTGGGCTGGATGATGTAGTTGATGTCGTTGCTACTTGTTCACTATGACTGTCCCTGACAACGTGCAAATATTTGGATCAGTATTAGCAGTGCTGATAGGCCTAGTTATTGACGTTGTTGGAATAATGATAAGCCTAAATACCACTAGACATAACCTGTCATACACTAACGTAAGTCCAGCATGTTATGCAAAATCAGACACGAAACGACGATTTGGATATTTTGCTAACCTTCAAAGGTTTTTTAAAGTTCGAACCTTCATGAATGTTTTCTACATTAATGCACCGTAATAAAGGCAGTACCGTTTAAGTCCAAAGTTTACTTAGGCCATACGTAATCACCTCAAAGTCGTCAGTGATGATGGTGGTCATGTCCTTGAATTTCATTACATCACTCGTTTTGTCAGTTGAGCTGGATTAGCATGATGTTAGTTTTGTAGTGCTTATATGCAGCAGAGGCGGATCTAGGACTTGAAGAAAGAGATGGCTGGAAGGAATAGGGAGTCAGGGATGGAGACACTTTGAACGCAGACATGTTGTTACTAACGCCGAAGTTTGTGCAGTCGCTTCCATGTGGAAACAATTAAGTGCGATCAAATTGAATTCGCAGTCGATCACTTTTTGGTACGGTAATCTGACCTAAAGTCACGAAATTATACAGCCTTTCGAATCGAAATTACCCTGAAAGAGCCACCTGGCAAATGATTATATAAATAATTGTGTTGCCTGCCCACCCTGCGCTTGCTAACAGTGTCTCTAACGCAGACGGAGTTTCTTGTCTTCAGAAATAGAATCTAGTTACTAAATGAAAGACTGCATTGAGCGCATAAATGACGTTAATAGTACAATACAGGCAATCAAAATCAGCAATGCCAAAGGCGTGTGCTGGGCCCCAGCCGGCTCGGCTCCCTTAAATTCACGTGAGCCTACACTGTATGTATAGCTTTCAGCAAGCATTTGATGATGTCCGTGTTACTAAAGAGTAACGTCATGAAGGTTCGAAGGTTGCAAAGCATCACTACGCAAACTCATAGTCATCTAGACTATTCTAGACTTCCTGCACACTATCGGACTGCATTCGTGGATGTTGTATGCTCACTGATTACTTCACTTGTTTTCGTTGTTATTTTTAGCTCAGCGCTGAGCTAGTAGTAATAACCGGTCAAAAGTTGTCTACATGTCTGTCATAATCGCTATATGCAGACACTTCTGACATACGGATCCGGATATTTCTCATCCGGATGTTTCCACCTGACAATTCCCCTCAGATGCCAGCCGAGCGCCACAGCCCAGAGCCTATGGGTTGCCTGTTAGTTATATTCACGCGGCTGTTAAAGCCAGCCACCCGTCTACACATTACTGCGCGTCATACAACCGGTAAAATATTAAATAAAATAGGATGCGGGTATTTGACTGTATTCTGTTTTAATTATGTAACTGTTTTATCGCTCATCTCGTGTTTTTATTGCTTTTGGTTCACGTTCTTAGCTGCTCGCTATGTGTACTATTGGGTCGTTCTTCATGTTTTTTATGTGCGTTTGTCGCATCTTAATAAATATTACTTACTTGCTTACTTAAATTTTACACATGCGCCTCACGTACAGTAGACCGCTGCAGTTTATGATATGAACAGAGAACGACTACGAGCTCACGTCGTAGAAGAGTTATAACAGAGGTGACGAGCACGAGACGACGCCGAACTGCTGTTGATGAGATGATAGCGTGACTCAACGCGCAGTCGAGGACGACGCAGTCTTCGCGCCTCGTCGACGAGAGCTCGACACGCACAACGCATTCGACGCTGCTCACGTCGCCCTTGCTCGTCTGACACCGACGCGTCCATCCACTCCGACCAACTGCTCTGCCTTCGCACTTCTGCACGTTCAAGACCACATAACGCATGTGGTTTCACTGGAGACTTCACACAGAGTCTTACGAAGACTAGTATAACGGTACTTATAAACAGCATACGCTCACGATATTTCATGTGCTCATAACTGATTGTCACTGATCACACTTTACATTCATTATGAGATTAGTCTTGGTTGGCTTTGAACACGCCTACGAATAGCATCTTGCTACATATGGCGCCTATATACTTAATCACTTACTTACGAGATCGTTCATAGAGAAGCCACGTGACTTCTATGCGAGTGACTGCAGAAAGTCGGCGGCAAAAAAACAGAACTCACGACCAAACAAAATACATGTAAGTATTAATTAACATCCACCTGCTGAATTTATTACGTTTTCTTCTCAGCAAATATTTAACGCCACAGTTTTCAGCTCGCTTGTTGGCGATAGGCTAGTGGAGAAGTGGAGTGGCGGATTCAGAGGGCGATGGGTCTGTGCATCTGCCACTCCACTGCCTATCGCAAACGGAAAGAGATTGAATGACCTTTGCAGTCGGCGAGTGTGCAGACGCGTGTCTGCTCGTGTTGTCCAGAGCACTGTTCAACAGCCACAGTTCGACGACTGACGACGCACGACCGACGTCGTGTCTGCTGACCATCACCACAATGACCAGAGCACGTTGACCACTCGGACCAAACTGACCACTGACCGGAAGTGGCCGACGTCGTGTGAACTGAGTCGTCCGGCGATATGCCTACAAAGTGCTTATTGGACAAGCATATAAATACGACTTTTATGTCAACAAAAAACGCCAAGACATATTTTTGAAATTTGAACTCTGGTTAAGACTAAGGCGAAACTCGCATACCAAGGAGGCGGAGGCGGAGGCCAAGGTTGTGTTTTGCTATCATTATTGAATTGTTAACGTTCACACAGCATAACATGGCGATTACACCATACATGCGTTATAATTGGTTTTCCTAAACAAACTAATCAGCTATTAACAAATCTATGCTATAATTGTTACGTATATAATATTAATAAAACTATTTATGAAAACAAACCCAAGTTGTTGAAAATGCATTTTTGATAACGACTGGATAGTTAGTAGACCAACAGCAGCAGATGTAATAGGCGTACGTACTGGTACAGTTGATGACTTGAGTGGCTTCACCGCGACACTGCTGATGCTGCTGCTGATGATGCTGACACGTTCTACTGCGACACTGACAAATCAGCGTCGTCTCCAATGCAGGTACGCTGCAGTGTCGCCATGACGACCATTCCGACCACCTGTCTTCCACTACACAGCATTGTAACACCAGCGAAAAGTCATCAAACATGCATCCTTTGACGCAGTTCAATAGTTCAACAATGCTTAATTCATAATTTCATAACGTCCTGATCTACCTCTGAGCCTACGACTCCGCTGCTTGCAGGAGTACAGGTGTGGATTTCCTCTTGCTGAACACTTTCGCTTTCGGTCGTTCCACGAGCAGTATGGATCTTGGCGCTCAATACACTGCCTGCATTGAAACAAAAACAACTGAGCAATTTAATCAGTCAACCCCGTATTACACCAGTTATGATTTACGTATGCACTAAACTTACATCAGCACACATTCGATGCACGTCAAACTACAAAAGTCACAATGACAAACGCAGTAATGTTCCACCTCCAATTTATGGCTTAAAGACCCTGTCACACGCTCTAGAAACCGGCTCCAAAAATCGGCGCCAGAACTTCGACGCACCCGAAGGCAGTCGACGACGTTAGTAGTGCATCGGCACGAAAAACTGGCGCCGGAATCTGGCGTCGAGTTTAGGCCTGTGGCACCGATTTCTGTAGCCGGTTTCTGGAGCGTGTGTTCAGGGGCCTGGCTTAAGGCGTTTCCCACCTCGTGTTTTACAATGCTAGAACAACGCACCGTGATAGGGGACCAAACCTGAATGTAGTCCCCGCATCTCTAAGTTTCCACTTTGACCACTCATTAAACGACTTAACACAGTGAATGATGCACGTGTATAAAACTTTCTACAATCTTTTCACATTTAATTTCCTTAATCTTCACAGTAACCTGACCACTTGCTCGGGCTACCACTCTACCAGTAAAGAGATTCATGCTGGCATTATGACGAGAGTTGAACAGAATGGGCTCAAAAATGAAAGAAAACATAAAGCCATAGACGTAACTAAAATGATATTGCATTTTTTCATCGTCACGCACACGTGGGCGACTTTGCGAAACTTTGTCTATTGCTGCGGATCTGTCGGTAACTTCATTTCACATCTCCAGAATGCCACCCCACATTTAACAAGAATCGACTACAGTCCTGTCAGTTGTCTTTAGTTTATTCAATAATAAGTTATTTTTGCGTTGTATAATTGTATACACTAAGAAAAACGTTTTGTTGTACACTAACTGGCGCGTCTTTAGTCGGTGACAGAGCCGGATTGGAAACCGGTACAGATGACTGCTGGTTCCAACGAGCAGTCCAACCTGTCAACAGTGAACTTGCATGTACACAGAGCAAGACATAGCAGATTCAATGGGTGCCAGTCAAATCGGTCACAAACTATATCGGTGACAAGTCAATTCGGTAACAGTCAACTCGGTGACGCCAAATCGGTGACAGGTGTCAGTCAGTTCGGTGACAGTCATAATTTATCGACAAACGACATTTTCCGACCCTATACATCTCGCGTGTGCCTACACCTCGCAAAATTTATTGTAGAAAATAACTTC